>Ga0065711_1030731_pt1 | contig 31599 bp, 15 predicted proteins | sample Hoacrofraction12_FD_59098 | JGI IMG/M metagenome (GOLD analysis project Ga0065711, IMG submission 59098) | Hoatzin crop microbial communities from Cojedes, Venezuela - Epithelial fraction 12 v2 (version 2) | ecosystem: Host-associated > Birds > Digestive system > Esophagus > Crop | place... | reverse complement strand
CCATCCCTGGAAGTGTTCATAAAACATATAGATATGGCACTTTGGGACATGTTTTAGTAGGCATGGTGGTGTTGGGTGGACGGTTGGACTTGATGATCTTAGAGGTCTTTTCCAACCTTAATGATTCTATGATTTTTTCAGTGCAGTCCTACTCAGCGCTGTATCTACCCTTCACCAACAAGCACTGCTGTGCCATTGTACGTAGTCTGAAGTCTCCTTCATGTATCTTCTTCTAGTCCAGTGTGGGTCAGGCTCTCTCTTTCACCCAGACTTCGGGTTAGAAGTGCCATACTAATCCACACCAGGAACTGCATGTCCAGTCTTCATTTTACTCTTTTCAGTTTCTTTGCGTCAGTGACTTAAAATTTTGTGAGGAACTATATCCTTTTATGTACTTCAAGCCTTTCACCATTTAATTACCTCTTTGTTCTTATATCATAGAACCGGGATAAGAAAAGATTTTTTGTTTTTTCACCTATATTCTTTTGATCATTCATTATTTTATACACATTCAAGACTTGTCTTTTCTCCGTTCAGAAAAAACTCCCAGTCTTTGCACACTCTTATCAGTTTTTTCCATGCCCTTGAGCATTCTTCTTTTCTGTGAATTCCCTGTATTTCTCCCCTTATTTACTTGTTACAGTGATTAGCAAAGTCATTCTGTATTTTACAAATTATTTACAAATATATGGCAGCCTCTGTATTCCCAATTAAAAAATTTCTTCACTTTTTTTAAATACACTGGGCAGATTTTTCTGAAACTAACTAATTTATTAACCATTTATATTTGGATATTTTTCGTTATAGTCTTCGTAAAACTACGATCAAACAGCTGAAGAGCAGATCTCCTGTGTGAACAGACACAATGTGAATAGATCAGCTACATCCTATGAATAATATTACAGTCAAATGGTAACTTTCAATGGGACAGACTACTCAGGGATGGAGTCATTTTTTAAAATAAGACTCTATGATGAAGTAATTTAAAAGTTTATCAAAATTAAGATTTTTAAATTCTTAGATTATAAAAAATTAATCTCTTCATCAACTTACTACAATACATTTAATAGCTCTATAAATTCAGAGTGAATTATTTCAATGCAGAATGAAAGGAACACATTGAACAGTACACTTATAAATGACAAATTTTCAAATTTTGATGCTTATGTTAGACTTCCTAATGCTTGTTGGATATCAAGGATGGGGGGATGCAATCCAAAAAAATTGCTTGGCCATCTAAGCCATTTCCAGGGATTTTAGAAAATGTCCGAAAGGCATCCAGTGTCTTTAAAGTTCATAGTCATGCCAATCTCATTTAAACATTTTCAGAAATTTTCCCCTTAAAAGAGTGGCCTGTTGTGCAGAGATGTAGCTCCTTCTACTGAAACTAAAAACAAAAGCATAGAATTGTAATTGTAAGCATTCATTTAAAAGATGGAATGCTAAACAGTGAGTACTTCAATCAGCTTTAGCCATGAAATAACCTTTCCTACCTCTTCCTTCCTTCAAGTTCCTCCAATATTTATTTATTTATTTATTTATTTATTTATTCATTCATTCTATGTAAATCTGTAAGTCTCTTCAAAAAAACCAAAATGGGGCAGTAGATGTTCAGAGGCATTATTAATGTTCCTGTCAGAGTAGTTTCTTGTCCACTAGGAAATTGTTCATTTGTGGTGAACCAGACCTCAACTATAGACAGAGCTTTGCAAGCTAAAAATATTTCCCTTCTCAATAATAAAGAAAGGACTTTCAAATAATACATTAAAAATGTCATTGAGGTCACCGTACATGACTAATGAGTAACTTGAAAAGCATGAGAGCTATGTTTAGCCTTATAAGATTATTTATTGACTGGACTTTTACCATATCTATTTTTGATTGACCTTTTCTGAAACATAGTAATTACTCTGTGTCTGTCATCATGTTTATGAGGTTTTGGTGCTAGTGATTAATGGCTAAAGAAAGTAGATATTCCACTAAAGATTTGTTCTCTTTTCTTCTTGCATTTTAAAGGGGAAATAAGTCATTACTACCAATATTACATCTATGCTAATAACAGTCTGCAGACTCAGAGTTACTTGTAGGTTTCAATCTTGCTTGTTTTCTCACAAACTCGGTATCTGTGAATTTGTTTTTAAACAGAAAATCCAACAATTTCCATGAAGAACATCTCGTGCTTGAAATTTCCATTTTATGATTATGTTGGTGAAATTTCTAGGCTAATTTTATTTAGAGCACAGTTAGATTTATTTAGCAAAATATTTCATAATAAAACCTTCACAAGAAAGAAAGAAATTATGATAAAAACGACATTAATATTTGTGAAGTAAAGCAAAGAAGAACTACAACTTTGTTTCCTAGTCTTGATAGAAGCAAGGAAAGGCAGTTTCAATTTTTATTATAATATCCAGTGAACAAAACACACTTGATAGCTCAACAGCAGGCAAAATTCTTATATTCAAATGAGAGTAGACGACACTGATCAGGAATTGATGTGATTATGCCATTCTGATGAGTCATAACTAAGGAAACAGTCTAATACTTATGAAGCAAAACTGGTGAACAAGGTGAGAAGAATGCAACTGGCAAGACCAATAAGACAGTGGAGGAGAATATGCATCTATGTGCACATGTGGTTTAGAGAAATAAAAGCAAACAAACAAACAAAAGTTACATTTTACAAATACCGAGACCAAAAAAAGGCAGAAATTAAAAGGCAAAAAAAAAATTGTTTTCTGTGAGATTATCCAACTTTTAACATAGAATTCACCCCCTGGAATTCTGTATCAGTTTTCTTTTTTTGTTTAAATTAATGTTTTTCACACATCTGTAAGTACTGTCTCTCTGCTTCCAGAAACCTTGACTTTATACTTGACATTTTTCTCATTTATTTGGTTCTTGATGGCAGGTAGTTTCCTTCTTCCCTTCCCTCTGCCTCTCTTCCTCTCCGTCTTCATCTCCTCTCCTCCTCTCTTCTCTCCTGTCAGTGTGTGGGCTTCTACTCTTGCAAAATGGGGATGATTTGATTTAGTCACATCTGCAATGAAAGAGAATTCACATGAACTGTTAAAGTGTCTCGGCTGACATGCAATAGCTTTTTAAACCCCAGCAACTTGTTTGTGTGTCTGAGTCTTTGTATTTCTTTCTAAGCTTTTTTCCAAACATTTTAACAGCCTAGTGGAGTTGATATATTGTATTCCTTCTCTTGTTGGAGGTACTTAACCACACATCTAAATTTATTCCTCAGTACTCCGCACTGAAACTATCAGGACAGTTTACATACCTGAGCTTCAACAAGAGCTTTATAAATCTGATTTCTCAGAGAGGCATAGATACTACATCATCTACTTCATAGTCTCAGAACTGCCTTTCAGCGAATACATTTCTCCCTGCCTGCCTCAGTTTCCATGCTGACTCATTTGTCTTTCTTTCCTAGGGGACAACTACAAGGCTACATAGACCTGCTGCTAGACCTCGAAACACTCAAAATGTCATTACCAGAGTAGACAACTCTCCCCTCCTGGCAAGAGTGCTGAGTTGCATTTGTCTGCTCAGAACACAACTGAACTGTGCAGGTGCCTGCATGCCACCATAAGCCACATGGAGCTTCTCTGTGTGAGATTAGCATCCAGTGCTTACATAGCAAGAGGAATTTGAGCCCTGGTCTCCCAAATGCTACCTGGTCTTCTCAAGTGAGGGATTCTCAGAGATAGAGCTGTGCTTATTGCATAAAAGAATATCAGTGTGTGAGGAGAAAAAAAGACTAACTGTCTAGGTTGCTCTTCAAGGTGCTTGTCAGGGATACGCAACATGGGGATTCATGGAGATTCTAGACCCAGGAAACTTGGGATAGTTATGCAGAAGTGATACAATTTTCAGTGGAGTCACTGGAAAAAAAAAAATCTCAGGATGCCCCATGATGTCCGGGTTTTGCACACACACCGGGGAAATGAAATTCAAGTTTTGGCTCCAAGCCTCTTCCACGTGACAGTAAATATTGTTCCTTGTGAGTGGTGCCGCTGGGAGTTGCTCATATTTTTCATGGATAGAGAAAGACTGTGAAAATGTCTTAATGTAAGAAAATTCAAACCTTAAAGGGAGGGTTCTCTGTGGTAGGCAGGAAGGCACCTACCTCTGCTTAGAACTGAAGTTTAGGAACCTGAGTCATATTCTTTTTTTTTCTGTTTAATACCCAGAACATCTGTGAATCTTTTCACAGCCTCTTAGCTCTTACCATGAGATCATCTTCTGTGTGAGAAGTTTGGTTTGCCAGATGTCTCCTTAAATTAGGACATGCAGTGCTGATTTTACCCTGCTATAGTACATTTTTTAGGAAATAATCCAAGGAAACATAGATATCATGACTAACACAGCCTGAGGTACTACATGTCAGAAGAACCTCTAACCTGTCCATCTATGCTCCTCTAGCACTTGGTAAATGCAAGATGGTTAAACATAGCTTGATTGAAAAGTAAAGAAGGGTAAGCAGTGCTCGGCACCTGATTTTGGCCAAAAGGCATTCCTGGAGACTGTTACCATGGCTCAGCTGATACACAGTATCTAAATTGTGAGAATTTCATTGTATGCAAATCCTTAAAATGCTCCCTAAATCTCACAGAAAGATCCTGGAAGAATGATATGTATCAATACCTCTGTACTAGCTACCAGCCTCCTCAATACTTCCACAATTATAATCAGATATCTTCCTCAGTTCAGTATTAGCCTAATCACTCTTCGTCTCCTCCACAGCTACAAGACGTGATCCGGATTCTCCTCCTATTGTGAAACATGTCAGAGTATGAGCCTGTCTGATTAACAATATCAGATTCATGTCTTACCTTTCTGCTATTGGACATACTTGTGAGGGTGTGAGGGAATTGAAGTAGAGATGTCCTGTAGAACCCTGTGAAGATTAATGTATCACTGCTGAATCTCTGACTACAGGAGTTTCTACTGGAAGACAGGATGGGCAGAGTAGGATATTTAGTTATCTATGGCCATGACATTATGTCCTAGTTTCACATACTACGCAACAAAGCAGTTGTTCTACTCTGAGAGAACTTACTTACAGGGGTGTTGTAGACAGAATATCAGAAAGGTAAAAATTATTTAATCAGAATGAAGCATCCCAAGCCTCTTCCTAAGAAAGACTGTACTTTGGTAATTACGCTATAGAGCTTTATGGAGACTAGGATCTTGCAGATGTGTGCCACCGTGCATGATTCTGAATGTCAGGTGGTTTTAGTAGTTCTTACCTCCACCCAGTTTCCAGACTTCCTATAAAATTCTCAGCTTGGTTGTGCAGTGTGTTTCTGCTGTGATTCCTGAAATTTTTCGTGATCAGACATAGAGCCAGATTAAAAAGCAGTAAGTACAATGCTTACTTGTATTATTTCTCTTAGATGTCAAACTGTCTCCTTCACACTCTCTTACCTCCCCTGTTCTGTTCCTTTTCTTTCTGTGGTGAAAGATTTTCAGAGTGGCTCTACTTTGCTGTTGCTCTTTATTGTCACAGGGTTTTTCAACATGTGGTTTGAGGCTCTCATTTCCGTATCTAGAGCCAGCACAGGAGGTTTCATCCTGAAGTTACTTTAATGATAAAGCAATGTCTTCTAAGCAGAAGGGAAAGTGTCTTTTCGCATCTTTTTAAATATTCTTGAAATACCAGTCACAAATATGCACACAATACAATAGTTTCAGAGATAATTTCAAAGGTGAAATCATGGAGAGACAGCAAAAGAAAACCTAAAAATAGTCCTTAAAATGTGTTCTAGATTTTTAATGTATGTTATACTGAGACAAGAACTGCTGTCAGACTGCACAAACACTATGTCCCAAGGCTTAACACTTAGAAAGGATACATTTATAGCTCTGTCAGTACTAAATTTATGTGAAAGCAGTCAGTGATTTTCATTTTGCAGTGACAACGTGGTGTTTAAAAATATCAATTGACTGATAAGAATACTTCCTTTTAAAGGTGAAGTTACATTGAAAGTGTCCAAACAAAAGAGTGTAATTTTGGGACTCTAGTAGGATAATCGGCATTCAGCAGCCAAATTTCTAGTTTATGTTTTCGATTTCTCTTTCCAGCTTCAAGAAAGTTATTTTGTTGATTATATTCACCAAAGAGAGAAGCAGAGCAGACAGACAACAGATTGCAGTTTTGTCATTGGACTCAAATAGAAGCTTTAGGATTCACTTCACTGACAGTGCCTGTTAATGCAGGTATCTCAGCAGGAATATGTGCAGGCATCTTTAAAGGTGGCTTTTCAAGAGAAGAAAGAAGCACAAGAAGGAAATATGAGCACTCATCGTGTTCTGATATCGCCAGCTAAGGTTGGAGACCTGTGCCTTACTTCTGTGTCACTTCCATATAGACCTTAAATAAACTATGTCATTCCGCTTCCTGTATACACCTTGTGCAAGAGCTGGGGATTATATCATTGCCTGCATTTAGTGCTTCTGGTTGGTTGTCCAAGGTATGTACACTGTCACAAGTGAAAAATAATAGGATAAAGATGAAGATGACCTGCTGCTTTCTTTCTTGCAGTGGCCTTGGAGATATGCTGAAAACAGAGAGCAAGGTGCACACTGCATCATAAGACCAAGAATCTTGTGAGGATATTAGGCATCTACAATACACAGTCTTGTGACTTAAACCACTATGAAATGTCCATATATTTTGCTTACTCATTTTCTGATTTTTGTATTGAAAGGCTTACTTGTATGTGCAAGCTTCAGTATGTGGACTCAGACACAACTAAAGGACTTTTGTCTGGAGACTTCTACGGATTTTGCAGTCTGTGCAAGTGCCCTTTTTCCTTCATGGTCTTCTACCTCCACCTGGAACTGCTTATATTTTAGTTCCAGAAATTTCTGATTCAATGATGATGGTGATCCATTTCTACCCTAGAACCTGCATACTGGGTGTGTAATATTTAACGGACTCAAACTTTGGTAAGACTGTTTCCTTAGGTCTCTCAACACTGTATGTAAAATAAAGGAATGTGAGATATTTGGTACCTTGTACAGTTTGGTAGATGAGGAAATTATTTTTAATGTACTGATAAGTACAGCTTTTGTAGCAATTTCACAAAGTGCATAGGAAGAAGTTATTCCTTCTTTAAAGCGAAGCCCTGACTCATAAAAGCAGTACAAATTGTACATTTTTTACAATTAGATATTGACAACCAATTCATACAAAAGCTAAAATTAATGTAGAAGCTTAAAAATTAAGCTGGATCAAGTGTTGCATTTGAATTTCCCTTCTTTATTTTTTGTGCTTTTGTGTAAGGAAACATGCCTTATATTTCTGTAAAACATTTGAGACTGAAAAATATACATATTTTTTCTTAAACATTTTTCTCTTTCTGCATTGAGAGATTGGTAAGTTACTGAAATGTCTTCAATATTCTTTCTAAACACCTCTTCAAAAATGAAGAGACACAAGATTTTACATCTGTTAATGCAATCGAGAAATGATGTCAGTAGAGAAATGCAATCAAGACATGATGTCAGTAGACACTAACTCTAGAAAAAAATCTGATACTTGGCAGCCTAAAACATGAATGGGACTTTGAAATGTAGTTCACACTGAAGTCCTACAGTTTCCAGCCTCGTTCAGTTAAATTATCAAACAGAGTGATTATAATAACTACTACCCAGTTATATCTGTATCTTCTAATTAATTACATTTTCTCACAGACATCCAGTCTCACACATTTATGTATTAAGATTCAGGCAGTGTTTTGTAATCTTCTTCTTCAAACTTTGGTGCCTCTGCGTGCATTAGCTCAAAAGGGAAGCCAAGAGGAACCAGTTACTTTCTCTGTATTTACCAAAAGTTGTTATTAAGTCAGTGGTACAAAGAACAGCTTCTTCAAATCTTGCGTATCAAGCCTACTTCCAACAATATTTTAATACCTTTCTTCCTGCTACTTCTTGCCTTGTACTTTGGTTTCAAATATCTTTATCTCTTTCTTCTCTATGTGCAACTGATTAAAAAGGTGCCATATAGAAAGCAAAACACTCTGACGGTTACAGGCACCCTCCAGAATAGCTTTCTCTGCCTCATGTCCCCATTTGGAAAAATTATATATCTTGGTAGTGACTCACCTGTCATTAAACTTCGAGAGCGTGTCACCACGGAACTGAAAAGAACTACTTTCCAAAAGAGCAAGTGTGTGTGTGTTCTTGCCATGTAGTGGATAGGTGATTACACTCTGCCATTTCTTTGCTCATTTCTTCCTGCTGCAAGGCCTATTTTAACAATGCTATCACAGAGAGGGAAAAGATTGCACAGAACTATTTGCTACATTAAAAGCTTTCCTTAAAAAAAAAGTAATTTAAACACTGTTCCTTAGGCAACAGTCAGAGATTCAGCATAGGTTATTACTAAGAAGGGAAATGGCTCCAGGTGCATGTAAATCTAGTTTGTGTCATTTCTTTATACTCTTGGAAAGCAATCAGTTAATCTCAGATCACCTCGTCAGGCATGCTCTTCTTTTTGCACCTAACTACTCATTTTCACATCTGGTACAGCTGAAAAAAGTAAAAAATATTTCTAGCTGGGCTGCTTTCCCTCTTCATGAATATGAGTAGAGAAATTAGGCATTTCTTAACTGCTTCACCTGTGATTTCGATTTCATTTTTCATCTCAGAGAACAGAGTTGTAGGAACAATGACTTTAAAATCCCTTCCCTTTGTTGATATTTATAAGCCACAGAGGGTGGAAGTTAAGCTCTGACCCTGTTTTCAAAGACTTTTCTCATCAGCCAAGGGCAGGAGCTGAGCTTCTGAGGGACCTTGGGTTCATAGTTGTATCACCAATGAGTAATGCCTTGAAACTGCATCTAGTTCTGCTGCACTTCAGATGTTTATGTGCTGCTGGTTTTAGCACCTTGATTAAAACTTAGTAGTTAACATAAAGTAACTCTCTTGTCACTATATATTTTCACTTTTTTACTATTTTTTCACCAGTCCTCTTTATGATCAGAGTAATAAAGGCACCTCTATAAGTTTTTCCCTGCCATTTTGTGCTTCTGACTCCATCAATAAAATATGTTGCAGCAGTGCTAAAGCAATGTCTCAGGCAGTTAAATAAGCTGAATGACCTTATTAAAAAGACATTTTGCAATATTTAAAAATAAGAGGAATATTTTACAGAAACCATGCAATTGACCAGTTCTGTGGCTTGCAATCCTTTTTTTTATTTTTTTTTTTTAATTCAGTAAAAGACAATCAAGAATTGCTCATTCCTTCACCTGCAGATAAACATGGAATGAAGCAGCCTGGGCAAATTTACTCCCAACAGAACATAATTATAGTTATAATTACACATAGATTTATTAAACATTACCTTTATTAATAATTGATATTTTCTTAAAGATTTGTAGACCTGTTAGCTTTTCCCCTTCCCTTTTTTTTTCGCTGTGTGTAAAGTGATGATCAGGTTCAATGTCTAATGAGGCAGCCATTCTGAACACGTAGAGACAAAGAAGAGGTTTCCCTGGCAACGAGGACCATGCGAAAGCTCTCAGAGCAGTTATTTCCCCTGTATTTGGGTTCCTTTTCTATTTAGGATGTCTGTTAGTGTGAGTTCACAGGCAATGCCTGGCAAGATTTTCAGAGATTACAGCTCCTTAATACACATAATAAAACACAGCCAAGGCTATGTTTTATGAGTAAACTGAAAAGTGGTGAGTTGACATATATGTTTTCGGGTTTATGTTTTTCTTTAAGGAAGCTTAAAACAATGGTTACTACAAGATCATTACATATGTCTAAGGCTATTAAATATATTAGCTATATCTCTTCAGCACTTAATGGGTCTCAGCAAATTTTGTGGGAGTTCACTGAATTCTGAGCCATATATCTGCTGTCACTAGAATAAGTGGTGATCTAGGTTTTAGTTTTGAAATACACATGAATTTTAGCACATATAGATGTGACTAAAGATTTAGGACCACATATAATATAACTCAGGTTTAAATCTCAGTTTAAATGTAGAAAAAGATTACAGCAATCAAGTATTGAAATATTAGGCAATTTTTACTATTTGAAAGCAAAAAGTAATTACAATAACATTAATCACTTTAATTAATTTAAACCTTTGCTTGCTAGGAACAATCTGAAAGCTATAAAGTTTCTATGATAAAGATTTATAAAGTCAGATTAAGAGATGAGCTCTTCCACATCCTTACAATTTCTTGAGAGAACTGAGCAGGTTAGTATCTCACCCAGCCCTAAGCTTGGTCAGTATCTCGAAATTGTTCATGCAGCTATCCATCTCAGCTGAGAGATTTGAGCTGGAAGGTGTTCTCAAAGTACACCTGCTCACACACATTAAACACCTAGTTTCAGTTTCCACTTCCTGTAGAACACAAGTGTTAATCTCTCGTCCAAGACGTTCACTGGGGCTGTGGAATAGAATAGTTCCAGTTGGAAGGGACCTACAAAGATCACCAAATGGAAAAAAACATCAAAACACTTCATTCCACCTGCTTCTTCAAGAGAATTCAAATCAACTACCTTTCTTTCCTTCTCATTCTCTCTCCGTCCACCCTTCCTTCCTTCCTCCCTTCTGTCCTCCTGCCCTAATAACCACAACCCTATGACTACAAGATTGTATGAGCAGATGGACAGCAAGTGTATGAATATTTTGAGGCAATAACAAGGATTGTTTCTGGATACGTACTGAAACCAGTAGATTTTACTGCAGTCATCATTTCGTCTGTCAGTAGCTGAACTTTTAAATCAATAATTTAGCTCTTTTTCTTTTTTTTTTTTTTTTTTGAAAGAAAGATCCTGAGCACTTTAAAGCTCTTCAAGTGAAAATAAAAGCATTAGGATCCCAAGAGGACAAAATCTCCCTACAGCCTTGAGTAAAGAATCTAAAAGGCAGAATTTAATATCTCTCTCTTCATTATTCACTATTGATGATCTGTGGAAGCTACATAAAGAGTGTCTATGCATACTGAGTAGAGTACTGCATATTTAGTGAGGACCTTGGGCAGGTGCATCTACTGGGATCTTAAACAGACGGCAACCAACTACCCCTGTGTGTGAGATAAGAAGCAAGGTTTTCTGATTGCCCTGGAATGATTAGAAGTCTAAAAAACAGCCTCTGCAAAGTTCCTTGGATCTAGTTCTTATACACTAAGTAAATCACTTGTCACAAGCTCAGCTGGGATCAATAAGGCTGGGAAGCTATTGCTTGGCTCTCCTTTATATTCTATCTCGAATTCAATTCCACTGTTCTACATAAAATCAAGCTAGTTGCAAAATAGTAAGAAACTAAGGAAGCGAAATAAAAATGAGAAATAGGAGTAAAAATAAATTAAAAAGTGGAACCTTGCTTTGAACTAGTGAAGATGATATTCTCATTTTTTCTCCTGTGAAGGCTGCAAAGGAAACTCATTTCAGCTTTGTAAGACCACAATGATTGCTTCACACACAAAATGAATCAGGCCTCTTGTTGGATTATGTGGGTGGTATTTCCACTCTTCCCTAGTGTGATAATTCACAGCCTGCAGCTGTGGCATGCAAACTCAAATATTTTTCTCTTTCTGTTTGGCTTTAGAAGGAAGGACGTGCATTCATTTGCTGTGTTTAAGAAAAAGGAAAAAAAAAGGAAGAAAAAAAGTTTAAGGCCCATTAAAGATTCCTTGTTTGAAATAGAGCAGCCATAAAATAAAACAATATAAAAAAAAAGTGAATTATTTTGTCTTGACAGCATATTTTTAGTGCAGTTACAGTCCAGTATTGGCAAATGAACAATAAGGCATGTACTTACTCAGGTGTATAAATAATAAGATAATAAGTTAACGGTTGCAAACAACACTTTCTGCACTGTGAAGAGCCACAGAAAGACTTTTTATCTTATATTTACTTACCTGCTCTTAAAGAACTAAATTTTCTCTTTATACAGCAAAATTGTTTGATGATATTAATACCTACTAAAAAATATTTCTTGTATTCTGTGTGTAATTCAAACCAATCAGATAAAACTTGAACCATAAACTTGCTATTCTATGTCATTAAAATCACTTTGCAAATTCCCACCTTCACTTCCAAGTACACTTTTATTACTCTAGGAATCTCTTCTCGCAGGATGAGGGAGGAAGTTAAACTTGAATCCAATGTTTCTTTGTTTGCTGCTACAACATAAAGTTCATCTTCCATGTACATTTCTTAAAAGCTGCTCTAAAGTTTTTCCATACCCTGTAAATAATTTTCTTTCCCTAATGGCTTGTTGTATTGTTTGCCAGTACAATAACTAGGAAAGCACTATTAACACTTAAGCTAATTAAGGTTTTCAGAAAACATTGGTGACATTGTTCTCATTAACAGACTTTAAAAAAAAATGCTATTCAGATGTATGAAAAAGAAGATTGCTTTTAAATCTGAAGAAATGAATGTAAGTGTTGATATTCTGGTACATTAACAGTTTGTTCCAGTACATTGATATTTTATGTGGAAATCCTACTCTGCAATTAATATGCCTGATGCAAATTGAAAAACCCATAATCCATCCTTCTCTGTTGGAATGTAAGAGCATATTACTATTGAGAAGCTACAGGATACCAGAACCATTTTTTAAAGTTGAATGCTTGTTACCTTAAATCTGCATATAAAATAGTTTGCTTTCAGGCTAGGTACTATATAACTGAATATATCATGATACACTTGAAAACATAAGAAATAACAATAATGACAATAATAATAAGACCAGTGTGTTTTGCCTCCACAGAGATATTTGTCTTCTAGCATCAGAAATTAAAAATACCTAAAAACTAAACATAAAATGTAATGAAATACCTGACTGTTCTAGCTAACAAGAGATATCTGGGTGGCCACTTCTATTAAACTTGAAAATCAGATGGTCATTATTATCTTACTAGGAATTTCCCAAATCTACTGAAAAGAAATATATTTTTGTACATATAATACCAATTAACAATTGTGTAAATGTAAATAAAACTTGTCATACCGTTTACTGCTTCCCGGAGACATTTTTAGCTGAGGTGATTGCTTGGGTGGGAATTAATACCTTTTCCTTATCAGATGTGAAATGTTTATTATGAAGGAGCAGGGCACTATGACTGTTCAGTACACTACTCTTCTATGAGTAACAGCAAGTAAGATTTGTACATTTTAGTGGTTTGTCACTGTATTGATCTTCTGAGTCAAGTCCTCTCCAAGGACTTATCAGAGCCAAAATAGATGGATATCATTGGAGATGTAACTTCCTGACCCAGTTTTCAGAAGACTTTGTCTTTTATGCTGAAAATGTGAAGAAAAATGTTCTCAGGAGGCTTTTTAACATTGGACACAGATCTTAACGTAAAATTACTCTCTGATTCAGATAAAAAGAAAATGTCACTAAAAGTGCAAGTTCTATCTGAAATTGACAGTGGCAGGTTCTGGAAGACTGTAGAAATCATTCCTTATTTCCAGAACCAAAAACGCCTAGAGGTCTTCTGTATTATTGGGCTTTTTTTTCTTCCCTTCTCTTTTTTTTTCCTTTGGAAGAAAGCATGCACCGGGTAGCCTGTGACTGTTTTTTCCTGAGGGGCTGGGAAACACTCCTCAACTAGAGTATTTCCTACAGCCATGGCATAATTTCACAATGGGATGAGACCCAGGTGAATATCCTCAATTTCTGGAGACATCTTGGTTTCTATGGAGAGAAAAAGAGGCTATGTTGTCTAGAAGAGATTCAAGGTGTTCTGCAGCAAGTCCTCAGTTTGGATGTCATGAGACCAGAACTGTGAAACGTGCCAAAATTGCCCCACAGAAAATCCGTAGTATATGTTAACCTTTACCTGAAGATCTCAAAGCACTTTGCAAACAGGAACAATTTTGGCTGGAAATGTGTTTGTGGGAAAAACTTTTACAAATTTGAGGAATAATTAGGGCAGGAAGAAAAATCTCTTAAAAATGTTCACAGATGCTTCTTTCCAGAGATATCTGGGCTTGGGATATATCAAAGGACACCAAGTTCCTCATATTTACTATAAAAATCATAGCAAATCATCAGAAGGATGACCAGCAATGTCAGTTTTTCCACAACCTCTGTCCTACACGATAGGAACTTTCATTCACCTTTTAAGTGTACCTTCTCTTTTTTTGGAAGGGGTCATAGTCTCAGTCTGCACATAGGAAGGACATAATGCAAGAATCAAACTGTTTTATTCAGTTGTAGCACTGAATAGCACGATGTGCAGTCTCAAATGTATTCTAATAAACTCCAGGGAGTTTAGAAAGAGACTTTTCCATTGTGACACATACTCTTTCCTCACAAGGTCTGCAAATTCCTTTGGAAAAGTGCATTTATGGGAGATATATTAACTGCAGACTAATGACATTCAGCTCTGACCCCAACCTAGTCTTCCCACTCACTGTCATTTGTTCTCTGAGCAAGGAATGGGTTGCTGCTCTAGCAATTTTCTCATGAACAATGACAACATCTCATTGTAACTCTTTCAGAATATTACTACTTCAAGTAGGTTATCACAAGCTAAACTCTGAATGAATAGCTCCAGCAAACTAGATTCTGAAAAGATTACAGCAAGACTTATTTCAAAAGGCTGATTAAAAACCTAGCTTTGTTCTTGCTTATGTTTTTCCTAACATGAAATAGGAGGTGGAACCAAGCCGCCAAACCCCAAAACAAAAAGAAAAATCCAAATGTGTGATTTATGGCTTCATTGGTATGGTATCACAGTTCAAAATCTTGCTTTTAAACAGCAAGTCTTCAAAGCTCTCTTGGTTTCACAAAGCATGTTCTCTTGATTCTTTGTCAGGAAAAAAAAAATGCCATTGAATATTGTACCCAAGGAGAAACAAATCCATGGCTAAATATCCAGTTTTGTCACTCAGCAATGCTAGTTCACAACTAGTGACAACAATTCAGGTTTTCATCTCTTTAGTATTTTCTCTTTCTCTGTTATGAAACTGAAAATTGCTGATGACTTTGAATTCATCTCTGAACTTTCATCTTTCCTTTCTTTCATGGGTTCATTAAACATTCCCTTCTGTGAAGAAAAAAGTAAAGTTACATTAAAAGTAAGATTTTCTCCTGTTACAGTTAGGCAGGATTTAACGGTTTGTAGTTTACCTGTAATATGTTCAAAAACAAGAAGAGAAAAAAAAACCTAGAATATCCAATTTGCTTAATCCTGTTAACTTTTGTAGGAAAATATTCTACCAAGAACACAGATTTTTTTTGTTTTCTTAATTATCATAGTGTCATCAAACTACCACTCTTTGATGTTTTCAGCTCTCTGCATCAGCAACAATAACATAAATCACCTCTGCTGGTTTTCCTCCTGTATGTTTCCTCTTTCCTTGTTCAAGCTGCTGGAGTATTCAGTGCTGAGGCAAACAAAGAGGAAAAAGCTTTATGGACATAATGCATGGACTAACGATTGGCATCAGACCTCATCGCATACTATTTCCATAAAATACACAGTGCAGCAGAATGAGAGCTTATAGACCTGCTGCTTTTTCCTTGATGTTGCAGGAGCAAGTTTACAAGATATATTAAATGAAAAATCTCCTTCTGTCCACTGCACAGAAAGCAAAGAGGCCATAATTCGAAAATGTTTATCCTGTCGCCACTTCAAACTCAATTTCAAGAGAATCTCTCAAGTAATGCACCTTTCCAGAAAGATCCCGAAGAATATAATGTAATTTAAACTGTTAGCAAGCAGATAGAGGATGCTACAAACTTCTGTGAATCCTCACAGTTCAATCACTGTATATGGTACCCTGATGCATTCCTAGGGGCTTCCAGTTAGAAGCCCTCAATAGAACACACCACCCCAGCAGCAACATTTTGTGTTACCAAAACCTAACTATATCATCTCAGTGGACGAACAGCACAGCGGCTCCTGCAGCTGCCCAATTTTGCATTGAAGGGCTGCATTCTGCACTGCTAGTACTGTGACTTCAGGTATTGCCGCAGCTGTGGGAAATAAACACCTCACGGGTCACATACCCTGAAAACTTCTTTAAAGCCAGACAAATGTTTAGTACAAGAAAATAAATAATGTGTAGCAATACATATACTCAATTAAGGGACACCATCTTTCTGCCTGTGCTTTAGAACTCCAAGAGATTTTGCTTTCTTACTCATGCAGCAAAAGTAGTTGGGATACTGCACAAACTTAGGAAATCAAAGCCCTCCTTCAGAGGATCACTCTCTGAACAGTATCCCCTTTCTGGGCATACGTGTAGATGTCTGAAACCAGAACATTCCTGAGGCCATACTCAGACTTCATTCTGTCCTTCTTCAGGAGGCAATTTTTAATCTTCTTCCTTCTACAGAAATGTGGAATGCCTGACTTAAAAAGTGCTACTGCCATTTGGATGTTACAGAGCTATGTTGAGCCTGATCTGTATACAGAATATGCAAATCATTGCTTCAGTGTTTACCTATGAACAAATAGTTCATCCTTCCCTGATTGATTTCTTCATACCCTGAAATCAACATTTCTTAGAAACATATGCAGTGATAACATTGTCTTACAGGAGTAACTGAAAATAATGAATCTAGCTCTCAGTCAAAACAAGATAGCACAAGAACAAAACAAATTTGAGGTGGTAATGACTAGGAGGTAAAGTTGTAGGCTTTGAAGGATGCTGTTGCAGTAACCAAGTAGGAGATTCTAAAATTCTATATAAATTGTCAAATATCATAGCTTTTTAAGAAAATACTTTAAAACTCACAATATTAACTACTATAGCAACTAGTTTCTTGTTCTGTGCGAGCTGCAATCACATCCATCTGTATGTATGTACGGAGATGATCCGTTATAACCTATTCCTGTATTTTGAGCTGTGCAGAAGTATCAGCACACTGTTTTAATAGCTTATGCCAACCTAAACCAAGTTTCCCTTTACTCTGACTGCCACTTCCTGCTGCTGCCCATCTAACTCTACTATTCTGTAATTCCTCCTGGCACATGAGTCCTATTGGAAAGTATTGGCATCCTGAGCTTACATTAGAAAAGTTAACTCCAGTGTCCCTATAACTGAGCAATGTCTAACAGGTACAACTTTGCCCTTAATTTGGTTTCAATTTAGGAAAACACTAATCACATTGGGAAGAAATTTTAGGGTGGAAGTTCTTTATTCCCATCCCCTGAAAGACCTTATTGAACAGCACATTCTTGAAGGGCTCTATAATTTGATGTAGCATAGAGTACTACCATTGCTTACTATCCAGCAGCAACTGCAGTGCCTCCGAGAGAGATCAGCCTGTCATGAACAGAGCAGCTGGAGAAATGAAGTGATCTGCACACTGTACGGCAGACAACCACATACTTATAGCTGAACATCCACTCTGGTGGCAACAGGCTGATAATGTTCAGAGTGGCTGCGATAGCTGACAGAATGGCACCAATGAAATTTTCTTCACACGAAACAAATTGACAAAGAATGAGCCTGAAAACTAGCAGTACTTAAAGGAAAATGAGGACAAAATTTGTTAAACTGAGATAGAATTTTAAATTAGATTTTTGTATGCTGAGTGGTTTCCTTGAAAATAACTGCATTTTATGTGTGATTATATATGGATGAAGTCTTTGTTTTAGCGGTTTTTCTTCTCTCCCCTTCACTCCCTACCAGACTGCTGATTTTTTCTCTCTCTTTTTTTTTTTAAAGTCCTTCACTATCTCACTGCACTTGTTCCACTTTGTTCCTCTTTCACCATCACACTTCAAAGACTTCCAGGAGTCAGACAAAGTCGTTTCAACAAGGTATCACCTTCCTTCACAGAAGGGCAAAATTCTTCTCTATATAAGGCAGAAGTAGTCTAGGTATCCTAACAACCTTTTATATTTTTTCTTTTTCTTTAATATATACTATAGCCATTACTGCTGGAAAAGTCTGAGACCAATGCAGCGAACTACAGTTGTTAAGGGAAACCATGTGATTTATTCTCCCCACATCACAGAGGCACTCTCAGTCACAGACTGGAATAGAATCCAGATCTATTTATCTGTTACAGGTTTTTATGTCAATGGTCCCAAGTCAAATCCTCTGGTTTAATGTAAAGAAAATCCCTTGCCTGAGAAAGTAATTTTTCAGATTATTTATTTTAATAATTAGTTGCTTTTAAAACATTGTGTAACTCCAGACTGGTTTTGGGCAGAAGAACTTGAGGTATTTTTATTTAACTATGCAAAGAAAGCCATCTCAGAGTCTCTGACTTCTGAATTTATATGATTATTTTTAATGATTGAATCTGAGTCCTTAGTTACACTGATGTTCTTTGTGGGTTTTTTTTTAATATATGCAGGTTCTGAGATCTACAAAAATTAGTAAAAGACAGGATGTGAAGCTATATATTTCATTTCAGTTGTACAGTTCTTAACTCTGTGAGGATGTCGTGATGTAAAAATGACTATGAAGACTGGCTCAGAGCCAAGCCATGGAAACTACTGACATTTTCTAGATTATATTACAGCTTTAAAAAACTTACTAAGCTATTAACATGTAGTTACAGAGGAAATTTGGACCACCTACTGGGTTGAATATCTTTTATGTGTAAAAAGACAGTGTCATTAATAATCAGTTTTATTTTTTTTTTATTTCAGTACATGCCATATGCTTTCACAAACTTAGATAAAGCTAGTAGAATACATAAGAGATAGGTCTGCACATACTCACTTTGGAAAGTGAGTAGGAATTGCATTTTTCAGTAGGAAATTGCAATTGTGGCATATAGTACAAACGTTTTACAGATACAGTGTTTGTTTCAATAAAGGAAATTAAATGTTTATGTTACAGCTATCATTGGTAGGATGTTTTAAAGACTGGGAGGATAACTGTGAATTTAAAAAAAAAATCGATTCCAAGGGAAATATAAATACTACTTGTCTAAAACAAGAACTATTACACAGAAACACACAGACTTCCAGTAGGCAAATGCTAGTTTCTCCGGTCTTTCTAACTGCACAGGTTTTCTCTTCCCTTCTAATTCTACAGCAGACTACAATGCCTAAAAAATCCCTGAGGACTTGAGCTAACTGAAACAGAAGAGCTGTTGAAGCACTGTATACAACACAAATACTTTTCACTACTCAGATACAAGCATCTCACAGATACTTCCTTATCGTTTCAGCTATTGCCATTTGTTCTTTATCCTGCAGAATGGTCTGAACCCAGACACTCTTTAAACTGGTGTTGTGCAAAATCTATAGCTATACCCAACCCTGATTTTTTATAATTAGCTTCACCTTTAACTTCTGTGTGTTTGCAAATGGATTATCTCTATTGGCCAAAGAGTCTTTATATTTCCTATGTCAACTATTTAGATCATTGTAATGTAATCCAAATAATCTAAAATGTTGGTTTTATGCTGCTCCTTGTGCATTCTTTGTGAGTTTTTTGGCCAGTGTGCTTAAGGGTTTTCTGTTAGTTTGCTTTATCTGTGAGACCATCCCCAGCCTCCTTGCATTGTGCAGTCTCCCACAGGTGATACATAAAGGGATTAGGACTGTGAAAGCTTCACTGAACCAGAATAAGCATAGTCCTCTGACCAAACAAAGCTGAAGGGAGATAACTTCTCAGGCGTTTGCTAGAATCTTGGATTCCTATAGCAGTAAGTCCAGACACACCCTGAGGTCCAGACTCATTTAATGTGTTGGAAGGCCTCATAATGGATAAGGTTATTCTTTCAGCTATTTTGTCATGTTATCATCCCCCTGACAACTAGCAGCCTCTCTGTTTTATGTGGATTAAGTGTGTGTCAGCTGCTATTTTTTCGCATATCCCTATTACATAAGCCCTGTTTTATTAAACAAGACCACAATAGTAAAAAAAAAAAAAAGCCAAAAAAAAACATTGTTGTGTAATTAATTATGGTTGTTTGTACACTGATAACATCAAATCTGTGTTTACCCTGGTTTTACAGAATTCTGAATGTTTGCTTGCTAACAGCATGGTAATTATCAATGAACAGGGAAAGACAAAGCAACATATATACACAGCCCCTTATTTCTGCATGTGACTTCTTTACATCAAACACACAATAAACACACTTCTTCATAACTCACAAAGGGCTAAGCCAAAGTCATCAATATGGGTGAACAAATCCATGTTTTGAAGCCTATGCTCTGTCTGATACTCTAAAGTGGATATGCAGAAGATCATTATGTATTCTTCACCACAGGTCAGTTGCTTAGCTACCAGAGAAGTAGAGAGCTACTAATTGAAAGTATTCAGTATTGCTGGCAAAATTTGCTGCAGGACACTGGTCTTGGAAACCGTCAGATATAAATCTTGCAGGAGGAAGAATGAAAGAAACATCCACACAACATCGTCTTGCTGAAAATACCAAATGTCTTTCTTCAGTATTATGATGTATGGATTATCATCAGTAAAATGGTATTGATTCTGATGATCAGTCATCAAATGATCCTGTGATGGATTTAGTAGTTGCAGAGATTAGTTATTTGCAGCAAGTTAATATACTATGGTTAGATATTAAAACTTTCTATGATTCTATGATTTCTATGATTCTAAATGTAATTATTGTTGCAACTACTGGAGTAATTTCCTATTTATGTAGCTCCAGCACATTTAGAAGTGTTTAATTACCTTCAGGGACTTCTAGTTAATAGGTACAGCTATTAAAAGTGTAAAAAAAAAAAAAAAGACAACTGGCCAGAATATTACCTGCTTGTGAGATCCCTAATTGCTAAAACTTTTGCATTTTGTTCACGTGCAAATCTGACACTCTGTAGTGAAAACAAACACTCCACTTTTTTTTAGCTCGGAGAAGAATTCGACAATACAACATTATCAGCTTTTCTTTTCACAGTATTCTCCAGTGTAGGTGCTCTTTTTATTTTTTGTTTCCTTTGTAGTCAATGTTTTATAACTTCATTTTCTGACAGTACTAATGTCTTGAATATAAAAGTTAAAGCCGTCTTATTGGGGTAAATGAGAGGCTCTCTTTAATCTATTGTCCTCCTATCAGACTTTCCAAATGAGACATTTTCAACCTTTACCTTTCAGCTGCTAGGTTAAAAAAATAAACTTGATCTAAAATTACATTCTACTGCAGTCTTTGCATATAAAGCATTAGGAAAGCATTACTTGAAACAAAGTCTCAGCAGTTTTATTGAGAAACTTCAGTTAAATTTCCTCCATGGAGAAGCGTCTCCCAGATAACTTCACATGCATTCAGTAAATCTATATTTCCATAGATACATAGTTTTTAAAGTTAGGAGGGCTCATAATGCTGACTTTGTTTATCTACCATTTCATAGATTTGACAGAAAGTAAGTGAATGAAAGTTTGCCATATTTTTCTGATTTCCAGAGAATTTAAAGCCAAAGACAAACTTTCAGAGTTTCTGGACCTATTTAAAATACATTCTTTAGTTATTATAGAGCAGCTGATGCTTTTATAGTAAAAAAACCCATGCTATTACACTGCCCCACAAAGCCTTTTGTCCCAGGATTATCAGATTACTTACCAGGAATTCAAATTCTCATACCAAGATTTCAAGTTCCTGTAACTGGATGTAGAGTCCTGAATTTGAGTAAATAAAACAAATTTAACTGACAGGCTGCCCTTTGTTAATTTAGCACATTTTTATCTACCCATTCTTTCATAGCCTAGCTGCGTTAACGAATCAAGTATGATATTGCAGGACTCCAGCTATATAACTTGCAACGCTGTAAATCCTTTTTTCTAATGTCACATCATTCATTGTAAACTTGAAAAAAAAAGCCACTACTTTTTGCTCAAGTTGTACAGTTGTCCATTACAGAGTATGCCTAGGCTTGTCCCTTTGATGCCTTTGTAAAATGTCCCTAAACCAAGTCATCAGGGAAAGTAACAAGTGCAGCTTGTTGGAGATGGCTTCCGCTCACACAATTGCATGTTCTAAATAAGACATCCACTTGAACATCCATATATTTAAGACCGCATCACCTTGCAGTCAGGAAAAGGTCATCAAGGCAGTTTACACTTCATAGAACTAGTACATGATCCACAGGGAACATTGCACAAAATACCACCTGAAGCACAGAGACATGTTTAGCTGTTTCCTTAGACAAAGGAATTTTTATCCTTCTATAAAGCAGTTATAGTTCTACAAACACTACAGCATCACTCAGTAGTCTCAGCTAACATCTGATATCCCAAAGTCTAGGGAACAATAGCAATGTCATTGCTTCGTTGACATCCCTTCAGACTTTCCAGAGATGATTCTGCTATATTTAAGCTCTACATTTTTCTTGGTTTTCCTTTCTCTAACTTTCTCTTTCAACTTTTAAATTTTCTGTTACATGGAGAAAGTAGATTTCACTTCACAGATTTAACTGGAAATGTTAACACCATAATCCTCATTATAGGAGTATTTTATTGCATATTCCATCTGCCTTATCCTTAGTACATGTTCAGAAATCCTTGGCTTCCTCTAGAACAGCAAGTGGATTAGAAAGTGTTGGTTTGTCCCTGTGCTGTCTCTCGCCTGCCTCCTGCCACTTGCCTGTCAGCTACCCTCCCGCAATGGCCACTGCACCTCTGTAGCTTCCGTCCCACAAAGGATGGAGGAGAGGTAATTTTCATTGTTAGTATCCATGGTCAAGAAGCTGTGCCTTGAAGACCAGTATGATTTACCATGCCAGACAGAAGACGAAGAGAAAGCAGCAGTTATTAGTACTTCTTGACCTAAGATCACATCTACCACCTCTCTAAACTGACTCTTTAGGATAATTTTTCAAATAGTTCTCTTGCCTCCCTGACAACAGCAAAATTTACTTGTGGATGTGTTATCCCCTTACCTGAACCTTTTGGATAAAATGTATGTGTTTTCCTCTGACAAGTGCTTTTCCTCCCTTGTCAACATTTTGGAATGTCCTGAAGTCCATAGAGACAATTCAGGGGTGAATGAATCTTTGGTCCCTTCGTAGGTATTCTTATTTGTTGTAAATAATAAAACTTCTAACATAAAATACTTACGTGTGTTGGCAAATACTGTTCTAATTTGGGGAAATAAGCAGGTGGTGATTGAAGGAAAAATACTTTTCATCCCAGCAGATATTAAGCAAGATTCAAACAACTAATAAAGTTGCACATTTCAAAAAAGAAGGTATGAATAGTTTACAAAAAATAATTGGAAAAGCCTCAGTTGATGAAGTCTCTGGACTGTTGATATTCCATTTCAACAGCTCTGGACATTCCAAAAGACTGAAACTGCCACTGTACATCTGGTTTAATAGGTCAAAAAAATGGCCCAAATAACTACAGATTTTTCAGTCTGTCCATTTTCATAGATTAAATAGCAGAAATACTGATGCAAGATTCAATACAGAGATATAAAGAAAGCTAAATTAGTTAACGACAATTAACCACTTGAACAAATAGAATTATCCTTGGATGCTTGGACATATCAACAACAATACGCTGAATGGAATAAGGGAGGTTATATAGTACCTGTGTATGGCACTGGACTACCGTGTCTTCTTCTGTATTTCATAATTCAAGACACACAATGATAAATTTGAAGGCAAAAACAAAAAAACAAACACTCCGCGACAATTAGAACTCAGTTGGTAAGGTTACAGACAGATGAAATGGAGATGGCTTAGTTAGGTGGAAATGTGTCCAAAGGCTGATTGTGGAATTTAGAAATTTGAATAAGAAATAAAGCACAGATTTTAAATATCAGTACTTTGATGTATTTCGCTGACTTTAAAATCAACAATGAGATCAGACTACTTGATCAGGACCTAGATTTACAGACTACTAAACTAAGTCTGCCTCTTTGATTCTGACAAATTAATCTGCAACAAGAGTCAGCAATGCACCCTTACAGCTAAGAAGGCCAACTGCACTCTGGTCTGCATTAGGAAGAGCACCACCAGCAAGCAGGTCTAGGTAGTGGATTCTTCACTTCTACTCATTACTGGTGTGGTGTATCCAGTGCTGGGCTCCATAGTATGAGACACAAAAGTACTGGAGAGAGTCCACTGAAAGATCAGTAAGACAATCCTGTTGAACTAGGCCAGTCTGAGAGAGCTCGAACTTTTTGCCTGGAGATGAGAAGGGTCAGGCAGGATCTTATCAATGTGTATCAATATTTTATGGGAGGGAATAAAGATGTAGGATCCCAGACTCTTCTCAGTGGTACCTAACAAATAGGCAGGAGGCAGCAGGCACAAATTGAAATATAGAAAATTCCATTTAAACCCAAGAAATGTTGTAATTGCTGTAGAATCATAAAACGGTTTGAGTTGTAAGCAAACTTTTAAAGATCATCTAGTCAAACTCCCCTGCCGTGGGCAGGGACATCTTTTACTAGATCAGGTTCCTCAATGCTCTAAGGAGATCAAACACTGTAACAGGTAGCCCGGAGAGGCTGTGGAGTCTCCATCCTTGGAGACAGTCAAAGCCTAACTAGACACATTCCTGAGCAATCTGCTCTAGTTGATATTGCTTAGAGCAGTGGGATTGGACAAAGTGACCTCTGGAGGTCCCTTCCAACCTTAACAATTCTCTGATTCTATGATGAAAAGAAAAAAGGACACTGCTGTAGTATTGATGTGTACTAACAAAACCGTGAGCAGAATTTTGAAACGGAGCTTCCCACAAAGCTTTGTTATTAGATACTGAAATAGTTCATATATATGAAAATTTATCTATGAATTATTATAATAAGAGATGGACACCTGCTTTATGAACTCTGTTTTTTTCTCTTACTCCTTGGTACACAGATGCACACAGATATATTTTAGTTTCTCTCTTCATATAACCGGGTCTTTCACAAACTCACTGAAGATTTTGACTCTTAAAGTAACTGTGAGTTTTAGTAATCTTTTTTGTTTTCACTTTTCATTACCCCCTGTTTTTGACAAATAGACACAACTGTGAGATGCCTAACTAGTACGCACTAAACCACAGGCCACAAGATTTCAGTTTCCCACCTGTGTACCAACGTATGAGATCTGAGAGGCATTTCTCCAAATAAGAATATGAATTTCTCCAACAAAAAGACTTCTGATATTGTAAAATAAATGGTTTTCAGTATTTTCCTTTTGAAGAATTCTCTGAGTTTCTACATTTATTCTGTTCCTTTCTCCACCAATTTTCAGACTTTTCTAAAGAACATAAAATTCTCACCACTTCTATTACCAAATACTTCCTTCATATAATTTTTATATTGAGAAATGAAACCAAAAGCAAACAGTTTTACCACAGCTGTTCAGTTGTTTCCTGTAAGAGTTTCTCCTATTAAATGACAGGAAAACAGATCAGAAAAACAGTGTTCAGAATAAAGACATGTTGACTGAGGGTCCCAATATTGCATACTTCTTAACCCAGCATTTAATTTCCTCTTCAGTCATATATCACTGACTCTGACATACAGAAATATACAGTACTGTTCTGTTAAACTGGTGGCTTATAGGAAAGAATGATTTCCCACTCATTTTCTAACTCTAAGCTAATCTTTGAAAATGTCATTCCTGGATAATGACCTCCCATCAAAAAAAAAATCAATATTTGTTTATGCCCAAGTTTATTCATCAGTTTGATGGCATGTGTAGAAAATGGGTGCTGGATGCTTAGTCTGAGCTTGCAATAATAAGTCAAGCATGACACTTTCAGAAAATTATTGTTATTAGGTTGCTTTTGACTTGCTGATGTAGATTCTAAATGTGCAAACTGAAACAGTCTACATGGTCTCACTGATAGCAGTGGTTGGAGTGAAGTCAGCTGCAGTCTCATCATTGTTCTCGATATGATAGTAAGTACTTCCCACTTTGTCCTCAAGACTGCTCTTCATACTAGGAGAAAGGAGCTACTTAAAATAGTCTACATCAAGAACAGTACTACAACAATCTATTAAAATCTATCAATCCATTTTCTGCTAAAGAGTCATCTCCCTTGTCACATTCCTTTAAAATCTTGGAAATCTGGAAAAGAGAAGTGAGGGACCATCCTCAAATTTTCTTGACCTTTCATACAATGAAGCCATAATCCAATCTCAAAGATTCTATTGCAAATGTATTTCTTAGTAATGCATCCAATAAGACATGCATGAGCAATTTGGTTACTAGAATGAACAAAAGGAAAAAATATCTTTTATTTCAGTACAGCAGATGTTCACCTTACTTCTTCTACCCATATTGGTTTGATTTCCTGTTGTTTCGTTTCCGATAGTTTCACTGTGTTTTCCTTATTTTTCTTCTGATTATTAACTTACTTTTTAGTTACTTCAAGGATGGTGAGGATTTTAGATTACGACACCATGCCAGGAGCCTCTGCTGCTCCTTTCTATGTCCTCCACTGCAAACTATATATGCGCTTTGCCTTCTTTAACCCAGCAGACATCCTGATCATTAATAGCTAACCACATTCCTTTTACTCCCCATGCCAAATCTGTTTGATTCTTTGGCTGAAGAGAGGAGCTTTGCTAACTGGTGGGTTTATATGTCCAGTGAGATTTTAAGGGAATAGAATAACAGAGATAGAAACCCAGGAACATAATGATCATCTAAATTCCTACCTGTACTAATGTTATTTTAAGTCACCCAAGATGCCAACTTGCTGAATTTTGACTTACCTTTAAGTGTGTATTCATTAATTCAAAAATATAAGAAATGTTCATTTTCTTTTCCATATGGATTCAGCTTATGCTCAATTTGTATGCAAAGCAAATAATTTGCTCATACTTGTAAAGGATATGCATTATCAGAACATAACACCTGCAGGACAAAAGAGAGGTTAATTTCATTGTTGCTATGAAGCAAAGGAGATCATTACAAAGCCTGCAGTAACCAAGCTCTGTGAAACAGCTGCATTAGTCATTAACTTTCCAGCACTAAATTTCATTCAGACTCCATTAACTACTACATAGCTTCTAATGACAATATTTTTCAGATGCAGGTCTTGTTTACTAATAAGATTTCCAATCACAATCATCTTTGCCAGTACTTTGGTGATGTTAACATTCAAGTCTTGAGTTTCTCCAAAGAAAATGGGGCAATGAAAATCAGGCAATGAAAATCAAATTTGCTGAAAGTACTCCTTGAATTATGCTCCTCAATTGGAAAGTATTTAAGTTGCATTTTTGCAGTAAAAGGCACTAGGAGTGTGGAAGATGAATGTCATCTCTGCATTATATCCACAGCAGATTGGACTGGCCACAGAATTTAGATATATTTGATGAGAACACTCCTGATGTGTGTGAGACTTCCATGATCAAAGCCCTTTAAATTAGGCTTGTATTTTAAGTTTGTTATTTTCTTATCATACTGAAAGTCAAAGATCAGAATAAAAGAAGTCACAAAGTTACTATAAACATGAAATAATTTGCATAGGTAATTAGCACAACATGCACGTATTAGCAGCATCTGGATCAAGAGATCATATCACCCACAGTCTAGAGCAAAAATATTCTTGTCTTTAGGAAGGGGGGTCCACCCTCAATTTTTGCCCATTTTGGAGAGGTGGGAGAGATCCTTAGATTCAGATAACACCATCTGTACCTTTACCTTATTTGTTTATCTGCTTTGATGCATTTTGTGGTTTTTGTATTATTGTTAGTTCTTGGGAGATTTTTTGTCTGTGCTATGAGAGAAATACAAATGCTAACTTTTGAGTTTAACTTTTAAATCAAAGTTAGATTTTGGCTTTGAAAAATATTTGAAAAATAGCCAGGAACACACAGGTTACCTGTGAGAAAACCTAGTTTTGAAAGCACTTGTGAAGGCACTGCTCTCTAATTTGGAAAGAACTGCAAATGATATACTTACCATCTATACTCACTGTTGGATTGTATTTGTTTTCACAACCCTAGAAAGCCTGAGTAACAAGGCTGTACTATAAAGAAAGAACTATAAAGCATCAAAAAGACATGCAGACACAGTGTGGACAAATAGATAATGGAGATATTGAGCAAAAAGAGGACTTATCAAAATGAATGGTAAATAGTTGTAAAAGTTGATTAAGAAAGTCTATGCCTATTCTAATGCAAAAAATCCTAACTGTTAACATTCTAGCCCTGTATGTTTTTTCCCCTTTCTGTGACATTTCTTCTCCAGCTTTCTCACCTCTTTTGTTTTCTGCATGTTTCTGTCATCTGCCATGTTTTACTATTCTCTTTTGGATATGTGATTGGGATTGTAGGAAAGAATCATCAGTGAGTGAGTTTTATGCTGTTTTCTCTTCATTTAATTTTTTTAATAATGAAGTTATGTAGCCTAGGGAAAGCCATCAGGAAGAAAAAAAAGCTACCACTTAACTATCTAGGACATACCAATCACAAGACATCAATAATGACCACCATCAGCAGGTTTTGTATTATTTGTAGTGACCATAGTAAGAATGCTGAGTAGGATATTTTCATGACACCTCACGGATCCTGTGTAGGGCAACCCCTCCCATTCTCCTGCTGGGGCCAGCTGGGATTACTGCCTTATTTTCACCATTGGATGTTCTCTTCAGGCAGTACTCACAGCCTGTTGTCATCTCATCCTGTCCTTGAATAGAAAACCTAAAGGACCAATATTGAAATGGTATGGAAAGCCAACAGAAGGACCTATGTTTAGGGAAACTCTCCAATAAGGAGTTGGAACGCTGCCCAGGCAATATTTATCTGAAAAAGCATATTTATGCCCTCCACTACAGTTCTGTTCAGTTATATGACATAGAGATGATGCATTGCATCTCGTGGTAAATCCTCATGTTATAAAAACATCATGTGGACACCTAGCCACTTTCTTCCTGGAAGCAAAAGCTATTCTAGCATAGGGCTGCTCTCAGTCACCCACCTGTAAGGTTGTAGAAGAGAGACAACAGCATGGGACCCAGTGAACATGGGCAACTGAACAAGAAAATGGAACACGCTCCCACTGCAGAATACCTCTTGGTGTGTATGTTTGCATGTATGTTTTTTTTTTATTCTAAAGCTCCTACTTTATAGAAATATGGTTTTCAGATAGATCACCGTCCAGCAAAAAAGTGCTATTAAAGGGAAATGATGTCAGACGAGAAAACTATCTCAGAGAAAGATTGTGCATTTGAAAACTATTTTGATGAAAACTATGAACAGAGTTTTGCTTCCCCATCTCTTCTTGTGCACTTAAAAGAACCCTACTAAATAGCAGCAGAAACTAACTTCATCTCGCTTTCCGATGGTGCAGTAGAGTACGACTTCTCAGGTAGACCCAACTAACAAAACAGAGATCCTGTTCCCACTCTCCACTCCCCTTTCCTAGTATTATTTTCAGTGTAATAGTATGGGATATTTATCACATTTCTGTTGGGAGAACCCTTTATTTGCTACAGGGAGTAACCTGTACTAATAAGGAAAAAAGGTCTCTTGTGAAAGATTCGTGGTCTTGTCTAAACATTTTGCAAGTTTGTTGAGCTCATAGAGGGAGATCTCCAAGGTTATGCAATTTTAATACAAATTCAAAATGTAATTTGATGTTGGTTACTTCTCATAGCTTACAGTTTTAATTCAAAGTGTGGCCTCAGGGGTGAAAGGCCGTTAAGCAACCTAGTGATCCATGCAGACAGTTTCAAAATGTACTGTAGGTAAAATAATATGAGATTGCTTCTGTATTTGCATGTTTAATTTGTTGCTGTTAAAGAGCATTATTAAAGACCTTCCTCTTTGATATAAGCTTCTTCTCTCTAACAAACTAGTTGAACTTTCTAGTACTGGCATTCTCAGGTTCACCTTGAGCCATGTCCTTCTCCTAAGCAAGTGTGTAATGAGCAGTTCACCGGATGCTTTTGTGTTGCCTGCTATCTTGCACACATATTCTGTAAAATAGTTGGATCTAAAAGTAGGAAGGAGCTAGCTTCTCCCTTCCTCTCCCCCAGAAAACGGTAGGGAATCTACAAGTTATTCTTGTCAACTTCAGGATACTTGTTTAGTAGATTAAAAAATGTGTTTGAGAGATTGATTTATGTTTTTGGCCTAAAAAGAAGATGAAAACATAGCTATTTTCATCTCAGCACTATATTCCAATAGGTAAAACTCATTATCAGCTGTTGCCAGTTAAGTAGACAGGATGCAAACTAAATTTGAAAAATTCATGGTTTTAGGGGGATGATTTTAGGGAGATAGATATAATATTTTGTAAATGTTTTTTTAATTATTATTTTCCAATATTATTATATATCCAAACTCAGTTGGGAATTTGTATGTATCATCATCATAAGGCACAACTTTGTAAAAGACAAGGTTGTGAAGATTTTATTAACCTCTCAGTTGGGAGGATCTTCATTTATATTAATGGAATTACGATAAACAGGAGGGGGACGAAGAATTTTTACGCTGCAAGAAAAGCTGAATATTTTCGACTAATTAAAGATAACTATTCTTGTGATATGCATACTCCCATCTTTTTATAACAGCAGCTGTCATGGCACAAGTTATCTTACGATGACTTTATGTTGATAGTCTTTACCTAGTAGCTCTCTTTTCTCCCACATTTATGCCACCTCTATGTCATTCTTGAAAAAACTCTTTTCTAGAGAGTTCTTTAAAAAACTTCCAGGCCTTTAATCTCTGCTATTTCTCTTCTTAAACACCCCGGTGATTCAAATCTTGCTTGATGTACAGGGATGAAAAATAGATGCAGAATTCAGCTGAGACAAACATATCAATTCTTAGCCATGTGGTAGGATTGCCTTTCATGTCTTGCAATTGTACTCACATATAGACATACTAGTATGAAGGATACCTTTTTAAAGATGAGATCTTTTCGTTTTGTCAAGTGCTACAGACTTTATGTTTGGTAGACTTTTGAAGTGAAAGAACTTCTATTTCTACTGAAAATACAGTCTTTTAACAATAAAAAAGCAAAAAAAAGATAGTGGTTTATTAGAACTGAACTTGCCGACTAGAGAAAACTTCAGTGCCTAGACCAAAGAAAGCAAAAAAATAACGTGTATGTAAAGCAATACCCTCCTAGCCATGGAGTCTTTGCAAGGCAGATTTGTATTTCAGATCCTGCAGCAAATGGAACCCTCCAGGGTGCTCAGCTTGCTCCCAGGGAAAGCAGCACCTCCAGCTATTTCCAGAGAGTTTCATATAGTCCAATTACTCTCATAAAAGGACCATAACATACAGCTAAGACCATACAAATTGAATAAATACTGTCCATGCAAAAGTCAGCTAGTCAAACCAAGAAGAAAAGGAGACTCATGGGCAAAGGGGTCTTTGCAATAATTCTTACTTTGTATTACCTTTATTAGTTGCAAAACTATTTTTATTTAAAAAGAAGGTCTTTCCCTAACCCTACCATTAGAGACACCAAAAAAAGATATTATGTAAAGTTCTCTCTACTTTACCGGAATATATCTGATAGCTACTTGGAAAGCAAGATTTCACTAACTCTTCAGCTGTTCCTCTTTCAGTCTACAAACACCAATGTTTCCAGACACAGAATCACAGAATCACAGAATGGTAGGGGTTGGAAGGCACCTCTGCGGATCACAGAATCACAGAATCACAGAATAGTAGGGGTTGGAAGGGACCTCTGTGGGTCATCTAGTCCAACCCTCCTGCCAAAGCAGGGTCACCTACAGTAGGCTGCACAGGACCTTGTCCAG
>Ga0065711_1030729_pt1 | contig 31599 bp, 13 predicted proteins | sample Hoacrofraction12_FD_59098 | JGI IMG/M metagenome (GOLD analysis project Ga0065711, IMG submission 59098) | Hoatzin crop microbial communities from Cojedes, Venezuela - Epithelial fraction 12 v2 (version 2) | ecosystem: Host-associated > Birds > Digestive system > Esophagus > Crop | place... | reverse complement strand
CCCCCCGCCCCTTTCCTTCTGTAAGCTTTTATTTGTGGAAATTCAGGGACTGGCAGGATTGTCTTTGCCCAGGACATGACAGACAACAGGTACGTGTGAACTTTGCCAGCGCGCTTCCTTTGGTTTCCTTTGAAAATAGGTGTATACAGGCTAATTTCATTTGTGTCCTGCTGGGTACAACGTGAACTCTTGTATGTGGTCCCATCGCAACGCAACATGCATTAGTACTAAGAATGTGTAAATACAAACCCCAAGTTTCAGCCTGATCTGTGTCTAATCATACAAAATTCTGCTCTCGGTGGAAGAGAAGAGCAGCGCAGCATTGGGAACAGATACCGTGTGTACTGCAGGGTCTTACGAGACCCTGGAAGAAAATCTGAGACCAGTAGCAGCTGAAACTGATTTGTCTCAAAACATGGGGTGTGGGAGGTCTGCATGTTGTTTTTTCAAAGATCTTTTATAGTTCGCAGGTGCAGGAAGGCCGTATCCATGCTGTTAGCTCCCGGCGCTCACCACCCCTACTCCCATGGCAACCCCAGACGCTTCAGCATCTTTTTCTCTGACAGGGATGAGGCAGGGGCAGGCTTCGGCTTCCTCGCCCTGCCTGCAGCTGCCTGCGTGCAGCTCCCTGCCTGCAGCCCTTCAGGGTGCAGCCCGGGGTGTAGAAAGCTTGCCGTCAAGGAGGGGATGTGTGCTACCTTCTTGGTCCAGCAGTGTAGTCAGGTGGGATCTCTGTGCTGATACAGCACTGGGTGTCTTAGATGCCTCTTCTAGGATCAGCGCCGTGCTGCCAGGAGGTCAGAGCTACGGCCCAATTCTCACCGGGAGGTAGGAGCTGATTAACAAGAAGTGCTGTCAAATGGTTGCCGGTGGCACCAGGCATTTCATGAGCTTGCCTCTCAGGCTCCTTGGTTTTGGCACGGCTATAGTCCCTGGCAGGAATTTTAACTAGTAAATCCATTATAGTAGACTCTGCTTTTGGATCCCCCCAGTTTCCTCTGTGGGCTAGCAGTTGCTACAGCCTTTTCAGGGAAATAGTCATTCTGAACAATTCCTGAGCTGAAAGTAGGAAAGGTAGCCTTACCTAGCTTCCATAAACATGGCTTAAAAATAAGGAATTTATTATTGAGAATGTTGTATCCGTTTGGGCCATGATGACATCATCTCCTCACCTACGTCTTCTGCTTGCTACTCTGGAACGAGGAATTTGTGCTTCCATTCACCCCACCATTTTAGTTTTAGAGAGGTGCTGTAGCACAAGTCTGATTCAGGCAGTCAGTAGTCACATAGATCAAGTTTAATTATGCTCTGATATCTAGCTGTGTGGAAAAAAAATCCTGAAGACGGCTTTCTAATGAGTTGACAGAATGATGAAAGGGAGCTGCAAACAGGCAACTGGGGCAGTATAGGGGAGGCACATATTTACCTTAATTATTATGAATGAAGGGAAGGAAGGACAAAATGAAAAAAATTACCGCCTGTAAAATTTGGAAGTGTAAGCAATTATTTTGGCCTTTATTAGAATACTTCTTGTGCCTATTAAGGATCGTTACAGGTTCACATAAAGGAGCCTTTAAAATGCCAGGGAATATCTAGATTTTTCGCATCTTAACATAAAAAAATGCGTCTTTTCCCCCATCCATTCTGGGTGCAGGGACTATTGAAGGACCTTATGTATGTATTTAGAATGACCAAAGCCACTCAGAACTGCACTGTAAGATACAGTCTTTGAGGAACAACTGGAAGACTTGCTTTCACTGATGGATGAATTACTCAAATTACTGGGAAAAATGGCTAGAGGCTTTTTCTAGCATTGAAGAAGCGTCATTAATTAACTAGGCAGCTTATTCAAGCCACAAGGACTACAGACAATGGTTAAATTGCATATGAGGATTTTAACATTGCATGCTGCATAATTGAGCAGTACCATTAAAATGCAGAAAGAGGACAGGGGAAGGAGACTTCAGTTGTCTTTCAAGACAAATCTTCTTGTTATATAAAACAAACAGATGAACAAAGCCCACCACAGCTTAACTGTCTTTAATATTTTAGACTATTTTTAGAAGCATTTCAAACCTTTGTGGCAGACTTGCTGTTAAAATTAATGATTTCTCCTTGCTTGTGCTAAGGGTTCTGTGGATGTTTACTATCCTATTGCATCCTTTTAGAGACAAAATATGTGGGCTTTTATGTATACTGAAATGTGTAAATGGTTTTGCGGAGATTTTAGTATTCTTGTTTTATATATTTATAAGTGCTAGAAGCCAGTAACACTTTGTTGTTGTTCTTTGCTTGGTGACCTGATTTTTATGGTGCCACATAATAGTGACAGACAGATTTTGGGTGAAAAAGTAAAGTGAATTTTAAGTAGTAGTTAGCCTTTCTTTCTCCTGTCTCTTTTTACTGTGTTGTTTTGAAGCTGCATTATGCAGCTGTTTCTGAAATAATAGATTTCTTCTTTTTTTTCTTTTTTTTCTGATGTCTATACATAGTTTTATTAGCATTGTCTTTCCTTTGCCGTTTTGTCTCAAGCAAGTTTTCATGGGACGTTCTGCTGAGAATACAGGTTCCAAAAAGCAGGAAGGAGAAGAGTTAAATAGCTTGGTGCACTGTGCCTTTTTTTTAGTTGTGCTTTCCTTTTCTTGCTAGCATTGAGCAGCTATGCTGCAGATTACAATACTCAGATGAGGACTTTATAGGCTTTGCATGGAGTTTCAGGGAGAACAGAGAACAAGGATGTTCTCCTTGGAGCCTCTAGGGTTCATCTATAGCTTCAGGAGCTGTGGCATCTCTCTGTAGATTTATTCCAGGCAAGATTTTTCCTGCCAGAAATGCTAGTTGATACTGCACAGTTATTGAGCGGGTAATTGAAGGAGCAGAGCAACAAGTTGATGCTTCAGTGTGCTTTCTTCTGCCCACTCGCTTCATCTGTGCCTTGCCTAATCTTTCCCTTGATGCTCTTCATCCAGCCTGTAGTGGCAAGACACTGAGAGAGCTGACAAGGTGGTGCTATTTGTTCTAGTCATGAGGGCTGTAAGATGGGGGATGTTTATGTGCTGACAGCATCATGGCTCATTTTTTCTTAGTAGCTCCTGCAGTGTCTCATGTCAACACTGTTTCGGATGAGTCTTGCAAAGAAATTTTTCCCTTAATGGCTCTGTCTGAAAGGAAGAATACAATTGTTTTGCTCATCTTTATAGACAGGTTATTTGATGTTTGTTACTGGGAAAAGCGAATGGTTGAATGGATTTCTGCATCCCTTTGGATGCACAGTGTGCTAGGACGTACGGATCACCTTCAGCGGTGTATCTTTTAACTCTTTACCATGATCCAACATGACACTCGGATAGGTTGCAATATTTTTATTTTAGTTGACCAGAATCTAGAGTTTGTTATGCTCTGCGCACCCTACTGCGTCTTTCCCTCCCTCCAGAAAGGAAGGATGTCAATGGCAGTGACAAACCAGGGATGGAGGGAGACATGAAGACTCGTTGCGCTATGTAGTTAATGTGTCCACTTAGCATTTTCCTGCCCAGTACTGTGTTACATTTTTTTGGAGCATCAGTGTTTGAGTGAGCAAAGTAAAGATGAGCGCAAACAGAAACACAGGCAGTCTCTATGTGTGAAGTGGCATGAAGAAAGAAGTTGTTTGCCTCTTCTCTCACCTTGCTGGCACTTGTACAGAAAATTTTGCTCATATAGCCTGAAGTCTTTAGTTCTTTGGGACAGGGACTACTTACTTGAAACTGTGTTTCTGAAAAGCACTGTGTTACGCTGTGGGCCAAATAGCAAGAACAATGATTTGCAGTCCACCTCTGCGAAGTAGCAGCACATACTTAAACTGCTCTTTAGGCAGTGCAAGGGAAAACTGGTACCTCCTGCAGGAAGCTGCTCTCTTGCTAAGAAGTCGTCCTATGTAAAGTAGGAAAATTTCTTTATTTCCTTCATTCAGATTTTGAGTTGATCCTCTTACAGAGGAAAAACTCTCCAAACTGTGGAAGTTTTACAGCATTTTTCAGAAACAGTCTGTGCAATCCCATTGCCAGAGTCACTTGGCTGAGAATGCAGCAGCCCCAGGACCCCTTTGGTTCATCTAGAGCTTTGTGGTCTTTTCACTTCAAAAGAAACGTAGCTGCCAGAGTGGTTAATTTAAACTTTATTATCACTGGGACTTGACTGGTTGATTTTTTTGGAAGTTAGTAAGAAGATCGGGAGCCAAATGGGGTCTTGGACTTGGGTCAGATGTGTTCAAGCCTGTGAATAGTCTGAAACCTTTGTGCAGGGAAGGAGGATTAGAGTCCTTGAATCTGGAGGAGGAGATTTGTGGATTTCTGCATTAGGTCTTGTCTGGGAAAGCAAGGCCAACTTTCATACTAAATCGGAGATGGAAGGTGATGTTTTTGGAAAGTGATCTCGCATGGTCTTTCCATTGGTTTGACAAAAAGAGTATGCCAAAGGAAAGTGGGAGCAGTATCCCTTATTCTCTAAAACTGTTCCCATCGGGGTTTCATCCTGCATAGCTACAACTTGAGCTCTCTGCTCTTTTGCCAGAAGCCAGTTTCTTGTCAATGTTCAGACGTTCAGGGATTGTTGGTGACTGCATCAGCTGAAAAGGGATTAATCCTTCCCTGCTTTCCTTGCTCTTAGAAGGACAGTCAATCTTTAGTGCCTGGTTTCGGTAACGGTTTATTACTCAGCCTGTCTCATGTTGACTCAGTTATACTTGACCTCACCCATTCTACGTATTTCCTGACCATGCTGAGTTACCCCTCTCTGCCAGCACCCAAGACCTAGAAGGAGAATGCAGAAGTTGAGGGGCTGGCTTCCATTCACGTATAGCTTATCCCTGGGGCTTCTTGATTTTGTATTATGAAATTCAAAACAGCAAGGACATTGCTTCTAAACTGCTTTGTATTGCATTTTCACTGGTTGAGAGTGCAGTCCTTGTTGCTAAGTAATACCATTTTCAGTTAGGACAAAAAACAAACCACAAAACCCCAGCAGAAACTCTCAGACTTCTAAAGCTCTGAAGGAAATTTCAGCTTCAGCAGTCAACATATCTTTCAGGAAATAACTAAAACCTGGCTTGGGAACAATGCAGGAGACTGCCAAGTGTATCAGTTGACTTCTTTGCCTGATTGAGTGGTTGTTGGTAAAACTAATTGCACTTTCCCATGTAACAGTACCAAATAGTTGTTTTTGTTGCTGTATATAATTGGATATATGTGAAGAACATGTGTTTTCATAGACATGTGTGCACTTCCCTGGCAGAATTTAGTGAGAAAACAGAAAACAGTGCTGTTTGAAGAGCATTCCAGAGTACTTCTGCTGTGGGAGCTCAGTGGCCCAGGCTCGGAGCCCTGCCCGTGTTAAAGTCTGCAGAAGATGTTCTGTAGAAGGTGTTCCAGCTGCTGCCTTTTTGTTCATTTTGCGTACTACTTCGAATGTGGTTTCAAACCTGACACAAGTTTAAAAAAAACCCACAACTATTTTCCACATCTAAAGTAAACTGAGGCATATTATTAATTAAGTAAACATTATACAGAGGAGCAACTATTTTGACTTTAAAATCTAATTGTTATAGGATGCTTTCTTGAAAAATGTCTCAAGAGTCAAGAAAGAACTTAGAAATGTGTGTGCCTGGAAATACACAAGTCAGAATTAGTCCAGATATAATTACAGGGGCATATAATAATCAGTCTTTCTGTGATTTGCCAGGATGCTTTCAAACAACATTATCTTCACCTGGACAATTGCTTCCATCCCCTTATATCGAGAATAGTTGTATAGCTTGAGATCCTGATTTTGAGACTACTTAAATTTTTGACTCCTGAAGTAGCACACAAGGCTGTATCTCATTTACAGTCATTCAGCTATGTTATACTTGTTTAGAGATAAATAAAGCCAGAACTATTTGTATCCGCAAGTTTTAGTATTTCAGTATTTATTAAATGGATTTGTCACCAAGATTTGCAGTGTGTTTACTTTGTCTTCTCATTTGAGGGCTTTGTAATGGTCATCTAAACCCTGCACACTTCGTAAGAGAGCAGGAACAAGGCTCAAACTAGGTAACTAAGCCAGTGCTGCTTTTGAAAGCATTAATGGTCTCAAATGAGAATTTCACTGCTGTGTACATATGCAGTTATCTGGATGATCTCATGGTGTATCATCCATGTGTGGGGCTGGTAACTCCTCATGACCAAAGGAAACAAAAACTCTTTTCAGGCATAAAGGCAGTCAAAGAAAACCTAGTGCTTTCCCTCCGAGCTTGTGTGTGAATTGTGGTAATGTCTCTTTCTGTGTCAGCTCAAGGAATCATTTTACAGCGGTTTAATTTTTAATGGAAAGAAAAAGTATTCAGTGGGAGAGCAGCTGTCTCCTTCTCTCTGGTTCTCTCCCTTTCTCTCTGCATTTTGAGGTAAAAAGAAGGAAAGCCAGAAATATCACACTGAGAAAAAACAAACTTTCACTTTTTAATGTGTCCTAAGAGGCAGCTGCTGCACTGTCTCCTGCTTTGTGATAGAGAAACAGGAAAGAAGAGGAGCACAAGGAATACGAAATGCCAATACCACAAATAAATGGACTACAAAATGTTGTAACTCAGCCTTTGCAAGACTGGCATTTTTTTGTTAGGCTAATGAATGAAAATATTTAAAGGCAAGATTTTTCCAAATATTTCCTACGTTACGAAGCCTGCCTGCATAAATAGAAGGTTGATCCATGATTTTGTGTGTTAATTAGTTTATAGTTCATTTAATTTTGGATCAGCAAAATAGATTTATCGCTATTAGTACAATGACATTATGGTGACGACAGTGAATGCAGTTCCTATCATGAATACTAATGTTTGTCCAGATGGCTAAATCAGGGCAAAAAGAACTAATTCAGCTTCCTTGAACTGCTCAGCATCTTCTGACAATGCAAGTGCAGTTGGCCTTATTAGCGTTTTTGCAGAATGTAATTTCTGAGGGACAGTGCTGACTTTTTCCTTTGGGTAGAGGTGGGGAAGGAGGTTGGAGGAAAAAGCGTAAAGACAGGTCTCAACTTTGAAAAGGGGAATGCCAGGGAAACAACATTGGATGAGGTGGCTGCAGATGCAGAAGTACCCAGGGTTGCACCATTCGTACAGCAAGACGTGTGCCAAACAGGAAAGGAACCAGAGGGGCAAAGAGTAAAACAGAATGTTGAAAGAGCACAGTTTGCAAAGTGCGTAAGTAGAAGAGGAATCCTCCAGGCTTTGGAAACACAGCCATGGAGAATGTTAAAAACCAAGAGCCTAAGTTTTTGTGAGATCATTCATGGTTTACTTGCGCACAAGATGCTGGTGAGATTCCTGCCCTTGGCTACTACTTCCCTGTTGAGAGGCTCCTCACTGAGTCTGATGAAATTACAAGAGGGTCCTGGAACAGGTTGGTTTGAAGTGCGGCAAGTCCCTCTGTCCGACTGGTACATCCAAATATTGTGAAGGATCTTGAACATGAGCTAACTTCGCTGCTAGCAAAAATAATCATGTCTCTGTTCTAATTCTTGAAGGGCAGCACTATTTTCCTGCAATACATTTAGAAAAGGTTCTAAGAACATCCAAGAAATGTGCAAATAAAGTTTACATCTACACCTTGCAACTGGTTAAAAAAATTGAACATGGAATCACAAAACAACTGTAAACTAGTCTGAAAAGACCTAGGTAAGATGTTTCTTCCAGAGAGATACCGTGACTCACTAGTCTCTCAAAAGTCTATGCATTTGTCATTAAAAGTGATGGCTAGAAAAAAATAGCTGAAATGGTGTATTTAGTTCTGAAAAAGTCAACAAGTTCCAATGCAAACAGGCCTCCCTTGGGATTTCCTGACAGAAAAACCTGCGTGTGTGCATTGCTGTAGTGGGGATATATCCTCTGCATGAATGATTTGGCATGTGTAGAAACCCCAGAAAATTATAACAATTCATATTTTACTGTGTTTGGATGGCTTAGCAGTGCAGAGAGAACTGGCTGGGGATCAGTCTGCAAAAGGGAAGACTAAGTAGTCAATCTGCATTATAAAAATGGGAACACGGGGGTTGCCTTTATGTCCCACTATATGTTTTTAATTATTATTTTTTATTTTAAAATACTTACTGTTGTTTAAAATAGTAACTGTTGTGAGATAGCAACATTTACGTTACATACCATTATTTGCGTTACTTAGGGCTGTAGAAGGCTTGAGAATTTCAAGTCCCATAGATCTCAGTTTGCTGGGCTGGTCCAATAAGCAACTTCTAGGACACGTGTAATCCCTTGCCTTTTTCTGATGTGATCAACCACTTCCTGGAAAAACTTCATGTGGTCACTTTGTCCTTCCAGCTGCCACCTACCCTGTGGGAGAAGGAAGAGCTGTAACTCAAGAAACTGCTCAGTGGAGTTATCATGAAGTTGACAGCTTAGCCACAGCTTAGGGAAGATTAGACCACCTGAGATTTCATGACAGATAACATTCATTTTCAGAACATTTCAGTGTGTCCAGGAATTTAAATCCAATCTGTTAATGCACCTTGTGTAGTCCAACAAGGCAAGTTCTGTTTTTCTGTGAAAATCTGGTTTTTAAATAATGAGATTATACTAGGATGGAGTTTACTAGATTAATTTTCAATGCTGTTTTAATCAGCTGAGTCTGTGAGTTGTTTTGCTTCCCTCAGTTGTCAGATGTACGTTCTTTGTAAGACGTCAAAGGGGTTCTTTTAAAAATCCTGGGCCAACAGAAGTAAAGCAAATGTTCCGTTTCCAACCTCCTAGCATCCCAATACTGAAATCTCTCACTTCAAAAGTGCTATCCTGAAATAATCTTCAGTAGCTTCCAGTAGCTACAGAAAGTTCAGCTTCTGATACTTCAACTCGAGCTTCAGTCAGAGGCTCGGTTGTTGTTGCCCTGGTACAGAATGATAGCCCATGTTCCGAAAATGTATTGATGAGATTTCCTGGGAGTTTTGTTTAACCAGCAACATTAGAAACCTTCACTGTTGCTGCTAAATGTCATGAAGGGAGCATCTTATTTTATCAATGTCTTTCTGCAACAGTATTGGCTATTCAGTTTGTACAACAAAAACCTGAGACTGGGAATAATTCTTTATTTTGCCCTTCATATACACATCAAGTCATGGAATACACTATTGCTGGGGTTGGATTACTCTCGATTATTATGAAAGTCACAGTGACGGTAGTTCTGGAAGGCTTCTTTGACAAAGAGGACAGGCTTAGGAGGTAGGAATGGACAGTAGGTACATTCCCTGCAGATGTAAGTCAGCACAGCTTCATTGACTGAACGAAATTGTTATGATTTATAGATTTTTCTCAATTACTGCATATAATCTGATGTGGGGAGATGGCAGGATCTCCTTCTTTCCTGCTGGGCTAGTGTATTCAAATTAATACAAAGCTTGAACTTCTTGCTGTTGATGAGTTCAATTTGCATACATCAAACAAAATTAAATGGCAACAAAATGTATTTTGTGCAAAAATAACATTGCTGTTAGTAAATTGTAGTCCTCTGATGAAGTAGTGGGCCTCCTGAGCTGGACTTCCACTGCACTTTGTTGTAGCTCTGTTGATGTCAATGCTGCCAGAGCATTTTTTGCAAGTACCGTGTCTGGTCCAGATGCATGACGGCATCACAACAGATCTTGCAGGAATAGCAGCAGTGCAGCACAACAGATCCACATGTAGCAAAATCACCGAACAAGTTCACGTTGTTCCTCGCGGGCTGAATTTTTTAGCTTCTTGGCTATTCTAGTATTCATCTCTTCGTGAAAAAATAGCTTCAGAGCATACTACCCTGTCTTTTGATTACCACATGTCTTTTAGGAATTGGTACATTTCAGACTGAGAACTGAAGACTCTCTGAAACCTTGGAGATTTAAACGGATTGCGATCTTGAATTATAATTTCATGGATAATAGTTCAAAAACTGACGAAAAACCTTTTTATTTACTAGAAACCAGCTTTTGAAACTCATCACCGGTTACCACAGAGGCTAAGAGGTCTGCACTTTTCAGAGAAGGGTGTTTTTCAGGTATTTGGATTTCTTACAATAGGCAGGAATCACCCCAAGCTTGGGTTTCATGGAGAACCCAGACACTTGTGTTTCGGGGCTGAACCCAGCTTTCACTCTTGGCACACTTAGAAAACTGTGTGTGAATTATCCCAGTGCTGTTTGTCACAGTTTTCCCATCAAAGCATAGAGCATCAGGGCACCACTGGAGACTGCTCTGCATTTGTATGACCTTTAATCAGCTGCACCTTCATTATTTGACATGTTTTGTAAAGAAATAATGTATTTATGTTGTGTAACTGACTCACACATTTAATGTATTGTGTGATTTTAGGCATTTTATTATCAGATTATGCATAATTCCATGAATGCAATTCTACAAGTGGTAATGCATGTAAAACCGGGTGAAATAATGAACAGTATAAAAGGAGAGGACGTGAGATCAGAGAAGAAATGTAGAACAAGGGGCCGAAGAACCAGTTCAAACTATATACTTGGGATTTTTTTTTTTTATTACTGTTATTATCATTTAGTTTTTGTATTCAAGGGTTAATAAACCACAGTAACTTGTTCATTACCTTTTCCCAACATTCCTGCAGACCTCCTAGACCTGCAAACGCCTGGAAAATATTAATTTAGGCAGCTAAAAAACAGCCTTGTAATTTTTCCATTGGATCCTTCAGAAGGCATACCCTGTGGCTCAACCTTTTTTCTGAAGGTCAAGAGAGTTTTATTCATCTGACATAAGTAGCTGGAGTGTGGCATTTATAACTTGAGTAATGTTATGGATGATAACACTGTTAGACATTTTTACAGCTTCAGCAGGAGTTCAGCCAGCAGGACTATCAGCCTGATAAATGCTTTCATCTTAAAGGTTGTATTGCTACAATAACCCCGAAACTTAAAGCTGCTCTTTGAAACCTGTAGCCTGGCTAAAGAGACGAAGAGTGCCCTCTGACATTTCTGGGTTGCTAAAGAGCTCTCTCAGGTTCCAGTGCAAAAATTAAGATGCCTACATGCAGCTGTTCTGATCTGAATTTGTAATTTTAAATTAATTGGGGGCAGTGCTCCTCAGAAGAATTAGCTTTAGATTGAGCTGGGACTGAACTCTGGGTAATGAGTCCCAGCATTTTTTTCCTACCCCGACTGCAAAGTGTTTCTACAGGATTTTAGCAGGCAGAACTCTTATACTGCTGTTTTCAGGAACAACAGAGTGTTTCACCTCCTCTGTCTGGGTATTTTGCAGTTATAAAACTCCTAGGAGACTGGTAAAAAACTAATTTATAGGGTAGGTGGACAGTGGTGTGAGAAGCTAGCAATGACAACTGGTAGGATTTTGGCTTTGTAGAAGAAGTTTATTTTATAGAGACCTGAAAGAGTGGTTATGTTCTGACAGTAGATAGTGAAAATGGCTGTGCACTGATTATGCATGTAAAAACAATTGAAATAGTGAACAGTGTGGATGGAGATGGGCTGATGCAAGTGGAAGAAGAGTAGAATAAAGGACCAAAAGGAAAGGGAGTGTGAGATGAACAAAGGTCAAGTTCTTGCTTTTATGTCTAAGAATGGTAATCTGAGGCTTGCAGCAAACTTTAGCCACTGTTTTAATGCAGCAGCTGTTTAACACAAAAATATTTGTAACATGTAATAATTCTAGTTAAGACGGCCAGATACTGGTTTTTAATTGCTTCTGATAATGTGAAACAACTCCATTGATTTTCTTACGATGTTAATGACTTGACTTGAGTTCCTCCGCTGAACTGCTATTATAGTTTACAGTCTTCTGTGTTTCCTGATCATTACCTTGACCATAGAAAAAACTGTAGCTCTTGTTTTCTTGACTGAGACTGTTGAAGCCATGCTTGCTTTCTGAAACCTTCAAAAGTGCAGCCATGACAATTGCTTCCTAGGTGAGTACTGTTGTACAAGTCTGATATGATACGCAGCATGAATGCTGCAAGTCTGGCACGACATCTCAGAAGGAAGACAGAAAGGAAGACCTCTGAGAGCAGAGGTCAGCAAGGGTGGTTGGGGGCTTTGAAGAACATCTGTTCAGGGAGGTCCTAGGTAGGCTACGGTTCTTCAACTTGGAAAAGAAATGACTAAGAGATTAGATATTGGAGGTCTATCAAATTGTGACCAATGTTGAGAATGTAAGTAGGGAGCAATTATTCTATATTTCTTTTAGGTATAAGAGGTAAAGGTTACCAAGCGACATTATCAATTGTCAAAGAAGAGGCAGTATTTTTTGCTGGAAGCTACATGAGTGTGGAGGGGAGATGCCTGTTTAGTGCATCCTGTTCTCTTACTCTTCTCCAAACACTTGACGACTGTTAGAGATTAAGATACAAGGCTAGATGAATTTTTGATCTGGACATGTAATTATTAGAATCTTAAATTTACACGCACCGATAGTAGGTGGCAGACTGAAGGGCAAGTATAAAATTTGCCCTTCCTTTTAGCTTCATTTTTAATGCTGGTTTGTTTTCAAGTTGAGCAGTGCCTTTAAACTTACTTTAAAACATTTTTGCCTCAGATGGAATTACATGATAGCAGCAGCAGCCTTGGCTAATGCATTTATCGTTTTCTGGATTTATTAATCCTTATTTCCTGATGTTTTTCTAAAATTCATCAAATATGCAGAATCTTAACTTGCTTAAAGCCTCAGGACAGAAGTCAGTGTGACTTCAGTCAGCATGCATTGGCTTCAGAGTAGTTTAGGGACAAGAAAAAAATATGTATTATCCATTTTGTGTTTGAAATGGTGGGTAGAACCTTTTCTTCACCTCTTCTGGATGTGTATCATATTGTCTTCTCTTGGGCTATAATAGTGTACTTCCAGTTGACTGATCATACTGCTTTTTGCCTCTGTTTTTGGAAGACATTCTCCCACCTTCTCTCAGCTCATCAACTGAATAACCTGTCCTCCTCTATTCAGCTTTCTGTTTCTCACAACCTCTTTGAAGTCTCTGCTAAGAGCTTATTTTTGTCAGCTGTGCCTTGTGATACTGTTGTGACTGATGCATACCTCGGTTTCTGCCACCAGTTTTAGAAGTTTAGAATCTAAGAATACTGAATCTGTGGTAGCCCTTCTGCCAGCTTCCTTTGGTGGTAGTAATGGCCAAGCTCAAGTAAAGTGTAATGTAAATATTAAAGTGAACAAAATGCATGGCACCGTGAAACGTTACTGGCACACAGATTTTAGGAAATAACTTCTAGACCCTGGTGCTTTGACTTCATTCTTTATATACATTTTTGGGTGTGGTGTCCTATTGTGGCACCATTTCACATCCCTGACTGCTTTGCTTTCAATTAATTTCCAGCATAGCTATGTAATTATGAGACACGTTTGAAGGAGGGTCCAGTGGCTGACGTTTAGTGGGACTGAGGGCCATTCTGTTATTTTCAGGTACTGTTTGGCACTGCTGATGGACAGGTTATCGTCATGGACTGCCATGGCCGAATGCTGGCCCACGTGCTCCTTCACGAGTCAGATGGCATCCTCAGCATGTCCTGGAACTACCCCAGCTTCCTGGTGGAGGACAGCAGTGAGAGCGACACGGACTCTGATGACTATTCCCCACCGCAAGGTAGTGTGGTGTGCATGTCCTTCCGCTGCAGGTTTGTGAGCACTCGTGAAGATACCTCAGACACCAGGGAGTGATCATGCTGTACTGAAACAGTGGGATGGCCATGTTTTCAAGCTGGTGGAGGCTAGTGGAGGCCAAAAGATGGTTCCTGTGGAGGTAGTGTGGGGGGTGGTGCAGAGGACTGATATGGGAGAGTGGATCTGTCCCCAGCTCTGCCACCAGCCTCTCTGCATGGCTTGCTACAGATCATACCTCGTCTGTGCTGCTCTACCTTTGTTTGCACAAATGAGATAACAGCATAAAGCTCAAAGTTTTTAGTGAGGTGGAGTGAAAAACACTAGATAGAGGCATATCAGGTTTCAATGAGAAGCAGATGTGAGGTATTGCAATGGGCCACACCTATGGAGGTAATCAGAGGGCAGTCATGAAAGTTAATCCATTATTATATAGATTCGTGTGAAAAGACACTAGTACTAGACATAGCGGGAAGTACTACGTCTTTAATTTTAAAGAAATCCTATGAAGCAGAGATAGTGCTTATCATTATAGTCCCATCCTTGATAGTCCTGACATAGAAGTCAATAAATTCCATAGAAGGACTGGAAATGAAAATATTTCTTGCAATTACTCAGGGTAGAAGAAGGGTGACTGGAGCTGTCTAGAGTTACTAATTCCCATGCTTTTGAGCACATTGCCAGTTTAAGGGTCAAGAAGAAATGCTCCCCTCCCCTTAAGTATAGATATAACTCATTGGGTGAAATGTTTTGGTTTTAAACTCTTGGGGAATCATCAATAGCAAAGACCTAGGAGGCCTAATTATCCATTCATAGTCTGAGATAGGATGCGGTCACTGCTCCTTTCACCCCCATCTTGCTTAGTCAAGCAGTGCTAATACTTCTTTTTGTTAATGCTGTTGATTATCAGATCTAGGTAAGCTGTTTGTGTGTTTCAGTGTATCAAGTTTGTACTAAATTAAGGACTAAAATAACAGTGATTGTATGATGAAAAATTTAAATACATAATAGCTAGAAATAATTCTGAATCTACGTCTCAGATCTGAACCACTGAATTGAGGACTCTTACAGTTTTAGATCTAATTTGGACCCAGTCAAAAAATCTACCTTTTCCAGAATCATGTGTGTATATGTCAATGTAATAAGCATATGTATTTAAAAAATAATAGAAGATAATGTGATCATTGTGTGGTAAAATGTCAGCATCTTTTAAACAGAATTTTGTTTTGGCTTTCTTGCCTTGCTTTTGGTACTAGGTGAGATTTCTTGCCTTAGAAAGAAAGAAGTTTTTCATTGCTTTTTTAAATTACTGAGGTTCCAGTTGGAGGGTGGTAAAGATGCAGAGTACACAGATGAGAACTTAAATGATCCAAATGCGCTAGCTTTTTCTGAGTCAGTCGGGGGTGGGTGGACTCATTACAAGCCTACAAGCCTATTTTAATGATTACCCAAACATGAAGTGTTTTCTTAAGAGCAGATGCAGAATAAACCTCTCAAAGGTGACAAACCTTTGACTCACACAGTTGTGTAGGAAGGACTGGAAGTTTGATGGGTTTTTCGTATCAAATTATATACACAGAGAGGCTAATTAGTAGACATCTTTCTCCAAAGTGCTTTTTGATCAGCTTTTTCACAAGTTCAGGAAGCAATGCTACTCATAACTGGCTTTGCAATTTTGGTTGACTGAAAACGTGCTGATTGGGCCTTGAGAGGCACTTTATCGGGGCCAGCGGCATCTCCTGTCAGACCTTGTAAACAATAAGAGTTAAACAGTGAGTGCTGCAGATGATGATATTGGTCATTAAGTAATTGAACAAGGGAGCTTCAGTGAATACTGAAAAACAAGCCCAGAGGAGCAGAGACTTTGCTGAAATCGTTTTCAAAGCCAAATGTCCGTTTGGGCTCATCTCTACCTTTTAGTGCATTGGATCCTGTTATCCAGGATGGCAGGTAACTTTTCATGCTGCTGCCTAGCTCTTAACATTTAGAATACAGTAATTTGTGAAAAGTCAGTATGTTCTCTTAGAAGTGCTTGTAATGTCCCTATGTGACTTGAGGAGGAGTCCCCAGCACCTGCCCAAGCATAACATGTATCTGACAAATATCTTTTAAAGTGATTATATTTTTTATTACACTGGTTTTCAGCTTGGGTCTCAAGGAAGCCTTCCAAAGCATTGGTTTTCAATTTGTGGACACTTTGGGGAGTAGACAATGGAGAATGATTGAAAACCACCACTGTATAACATAGTAGTATTTGCATAAATCACTTCGGATATACTGCAGTAGAAATTCACAGAACAAAAACATTGGGGTTGCACAAAAGCAGACAAACTAACTGGCTAAAGCTGCTATGCTTTTGCCCATAGACATTGCAGAAATAAGCAGGTAGAGTTTGAAGCCTGGAACCACTCCTGATGGTGGTAGACTGAAGTACAGTGTATTTCAGCCTGGATGTAATTACTTCTGGTCTTTTGCCCTTTGCTCACTTGAGACCCTTGTTTTTGCAGATGGACCAACTGCGTATCCAGTCCCGGTGCAGAACACCAAGCCACTACTTACTGTCAGCTTCACGTCAGGAGACATCAGTTTAATGAACAATTATGATGACTTGTCTCCTACTATCGTCCGCTCAGGGTTGAAAGGTACAAAAGGAAGCCATTTCACCCCCTTCCAGTGCTCTGTTTTTCTTGTATTTTAATGATGTGTATATAGGTTGTGGTTTTGCAGTTGTTTCTCCTAACGCAGAAGCACTCGGCCGCTGTTATTGCCATTTCCAGCAGTGACACCTGCTGGGGGAAGAGCAGTGCTTGGCTGATAGAGTTTTTGTGTTTGAAAAAATGTTTCCATTTTTGAGATCATGTTGTTGTGGCAGTTTAGTAAAGCAAATTGATCTGTTTGCTGTTTTCCAGCTGAATGTGCTAGTATGTTTATGCTTCTTTGTGTGAATGCCCCTGCTACATAACACTTCCTTTGCATCTTTAATTCACAAGGTCTCCTCCCATGCTTTTGGTAACCAGGTATGAATCACAGCGCTGCTTTGACTGCCACAAATTTTGAAGACTTGCGAGAGTTATTAGTTATCAAGAGGCAAGTTATTCTGAGAGAAGAAAAACTCCACTGATTAATTACTATACATCTTGCTAAGTGATGTGCATGAATGTTTGTAAGATCAGTATTCCATGTAAATTCTTTAATTCACATTGAAATTTTTACTGTTCTTACCTATCAAAAAGTCCCTTACTTTGCCAGCAGTCTCAGTACAATTTACGGTGCTTTGCCTGGAGAGTTTTAATTCACTACGGCACATAAGCACATACTTAAGTATAGGTTCCATTGATTCTTTTTCATCTCTGCAAGTAAATTAGTTTTGTATTAGAGGAAAAAAAAATTAAGCTGTTGGAGCAAACTCTTAGCTGTTCCATAATAGTGGGATATTTTTGGTGAAAAGTTGTCCTAACAACAGCTCAATGATTTTTGGGAGATCCAGTATGTAGGGTAGTCTTAGGAGGTCAAAAAATCACCTTTGAGGTTTCTTTTCCACTCCTGCTTCCATCTGTGCCAACACAAGAAGCACATGGCTCGCAAAATGTATCATGCTGGGGAAACCCTATGATCCAGGAAGCTTCTTCAGCTAAAATGAAGCCTAAAGTCTGGGAAAATGGAACCAATTAAGAGAGGCTCTTGTGATATCCACCAAGGAGTGTGCCCAGCATCTCTACAGAATTATGGTAAATAAGATAGGAAGTAGTCTTGAGTTGTCATCTAGTCTAGCTTTTGGCTGGAAACAGTAGGAGAAACAAACTCCTACTCTTATTCTCTATTTAGAGTTGCAGGGCAGCTATCTTGCTGAGGATGTCTGTCCTGGTTCTCTTTGCCCACTGACTTTCACGAATGGGAAGAAGATCTCTTAATTACTTTACCCTGCTTTAGCAAAATATTAATGTACAAGCTACAACAGAAGTACTTTTTATGAATTGTAAACTGGACTACATTGTTGACATCAGTAGAAGAAGAATGTGCAACATCTTTCTGCGCTGGGAGTGTGTATGAGAGAGAGAGAAAGGTGGTTGGGATATCACTGGTTTTTTGAAGCTACCCATTGTACAGTAGAAAGTATTTTACATATTGCTGACATACAGATGTAAACATTTTCTGTGCCTTCTTATCAAATTGTTTTTTGAGTGACTGTAATTTTACTGGTTGTTATCACATGCAAGAATGTGCAAAACCACCCAGCTTAGGGTCTCTATCCTCTCCATCCGCTTGGTATTCTGCTGAGAGTGGATGGTCTTCAGTCTTGTGAGAGAGTTTTAATTCATGTGTTTCTGTTTGAAATCTGTAAGTATTGCTTTGTGGTCTCTGCAGCAAATGCCCTTGTCTTTATGGGCTGCTGTAGGCTACTCAATGTATTTTTAAAGCGGGCAACTATAAAACTATTTCAAGCATTACCAATATATTTCTGCTGTTCTACTAGGTTTGCATAGCTGTCATTTTACTGGGAGTGTTCATATTAAATTGATGCAGAAAAACATTTGCTGTTGGATGAGAACTGGATTACCCAAATACAAGTTCTTCTTTTCATCCAGCTTGAACGCTCCTGGAAATTTTTTCAATTCTCATGGAGGTCCTGAACTGTTCTGTTGTATAGTTTCCTTTTTTATGCTTTTTAACTCAGTAATTCTCAGTGCACTGCTACCTGCAGAACTGCTGAACTACATCTACTAGTTGTACTAGTTGGCTACAACTCCTACCTGCAGAGCTATAGCGTATTTAGAGTGCTCTCTGTTCAAGGTTTGCTGGTACACATGCCTGTAGTGGCTGACAAGTAGTTTTGGGGAATGGCTCTGATCCACTGATTCACTTGCAGACCTTTACTCTAGATGAAACCTCCATCTGGTTTCTAATCTCTGTGCTTGTGCTGATACCGCATTATCAGTTGAGCTGTTTTACGTCAAGGTTCGATACTCGCTGAGGACCCTGTTGGCAGGCTGACCATGCTGTACAGCCACGCTCTTCCTGGGGGATGCTGCAGCCCATGCCCAGCCCTTCGCTGCCTTTGCAGCAGCCTAAGTCTAGCAGTTTTGAGAGAAAGAGAGAAAACTGCTGGACACAGTAAGCACTCCTCTTCCTCTTGGTATGGGGATCGACTGAAAGTTTTACCTGAAGGCATGTATCCAAAGGAGACTCTTTTTTCACTTTGGTAGTTGTGTAGTTCATCCAGTTACCAAAAGTGGAGTTGGTCAGCTTGCCTCATTGATTTGTAACCTGCCTATTGTTACACTCTCTGAGAAAGATGAATTAAATCCCACTGTAGATTACTTATAGAGAGCTGAGGGCTAAGAGAAAAAAAGAGACACACAGTGCCTAGCTGTGGAGAAATTATCTTGAGGAACATGCGTCTTGCCTCTAATATGTACAGAAGCATAATTCCCATGAGAAATAGCAGAAAGTTGAAATAATACAAAACCATTTTAAATTGCACATAAAAGTCCCTGAAAATGACAAGTTGACAACTTGAAACAATTTTGAGATCCTTCCTGCCAACTCTCATTTCGCTCCTGCTTCTTCATTTGAAGACAGCTTCTCGCCCACAAGTGTCTTCAAAAGGTTCTTGACAGATTGAGCATCCCAGAGCACAAAAGTTTTGTCTTTACCTTCACTTTGTCTCAGCACAAAATAGCTGCCTTTCACCACTGGTTTAAGAGTGAAAAGGTTTGAAGGCTAGCTCAGTATTCCTTGCACATGCGTATCTGCCTGCAAAACACAAGCAGAAACAGAAAATACTGGTTTAGTGCTCTTGTAGTGTGACAAAGAGCTGGAGGATATAAGCATTTGAAATTAGCATCCCCAAATTAAGCTGTGGGCATTCGTCATCGTGAGGTGCCTGTAGGAGAAGTAACTGATATGTATATTCATATTCATGTACATGAAAGACTAAGCACTCCCTGTGTGCTTCTGGCAACTTCCCGCTAGACAGATGAGTAGGTTTTCACAAGTCATGTGTCAAAAGAAAACCTATGACATGGAGGCCATCTGTATTTATGGACAAAAATACAAACGTCTTTCTAGTTTGGTTTTATACTAAAATATAATTCTAGTCTGAGTGATACTAAAAGTTATGTTCACAGCCAGTGAGAACATGAGGCATTGCCAAATACATTGCTTTTTTGCACTGTAGGCCTTTCCAGACAAATACACTTTACTGCTCTCTCAGTCAGATTATTTCTGTGTATCAACTTCATTCCAGTTATTTACCCCAAAGATGTGCATAAGATCTTCCACATCAGTTTTAACATCTCTAATAAATTCTTGTACTTAGTTACTTAGGAGCAACCGCTGATTACATTCTAGACTCACCATGAAGAGAGAAAAATTAATGGTTTTTACACGTTTTTTGCAGTTTACAAAATAAAAAGCAAGTGTCATTCTTGGAAGCGCATATGCAGCATATTTGCTGCTATTTTGGTGAAAGGATTTAGGTTTCGAAGTACTTAAGTAACCTTTGAGAGCGTGCTTTAGCTGTTCAAGTAACTTTGCAGTAGCTGGAAATGCTGTTCCTATTGATTTTAATCAGTGATTACTGCAGACTGTCTTTGCAATTTCAGATGTGGTGGTACAGTGGTGTACACAAGGAGACCTGCTTGCAGTAGCAGGCATGGAGAAGCAAAGCCAGCTAGCAGACCTTGGCAACGGTTCCCTGTTGAAAAGCGCACTTGTCAAGTTCTACAATGTGCGTGGGGAGCATATCTACACTCTGGAGACACCTGTGCAGGTAGGAGGTATTTTCTGAGTAAGTTCTCAGTGCTTTGTTGGCATGCTTTTCCCACATCAGCTCTTTGGTATAGACCTGTAATGTGAAAAGGTTTACAGAATGTCCTGAACACATTCTAGAATACGATAAAAATGCACTATAAATAATTATTGTTTGCCTTAAGGTAGACATCCAAGAGTGCATCTGATGCTAAGGTCCACTGTGCTAGATATAATGAGCAACAGTCTGTTTCCCAAAACCATTGGGCCATGAACAGCCAAGACAGAAAAAGGAAATTCTGTTGTTTTATGAATAAGTGACCCAGGGGAAAAAAATTGATAACTTGCTTGATATTGTAGCAGAGCCAAGAACTGGACAAAAATATTCCAAGTCCAGTGATATAGACACAAGATTGTTCTCTCTTTGTTATTGCTGTAATTTTCTAATGTACAATCAGTGCATCTGATGCAAGATTTTAGTTTTTATGGCATCAGACAGAGAAGGATGAATCAGAAAGTTTTGTTTCTGTTCCCACCTTCTGTACAGACTTTCACCGTAACCTCGGTCATGTTACTTGACAAGTAAATGTCATCACATGGTCTGTGCACTGCTGAGGGGCACAACAAGCTTCATAGGTCTTTGCTGATATTTCAGGACCCAGCTGAATGTCACTGTACAGTTTTATTTTATTTTCTGCAGAACAGGGCTGACTCCGTTCTGATTTCTGACTGTTACTAGTGAAACTGAATTTATAATAGCTTTGAAATCTAAAAGTGAAGAAAAATGCTGTAGATATATTTACTTAACTATGAATAGTGATGATACTATTTATTATCATTTCTTTTTCAGTACCCTCATCTGGGATGGATACAAAAGGGTGACATAGTAAACCAGCTGCTAAGCTTTTGTGTTTGCTTATATTTAGAATTAACCTGTGCTTATTAACATTAGCACCCTAATTTAGATAGAATTCTTTAGTTCTGTAATGTACAAAATAATGTTCTCTAAAGCCAACCTAAATATGTACAGTGGCGTCTAATGCTGATTTAGGTATCTAAAGGACTTACCCATACACACAGCTTTGTTGTCTTAAATGTGGCCCTTTCAGCAAAGCAGCACGGCCCTTTCCTCTCTGGATCAATTCTGGAGAAAACATATTTATACCGGTGTTGCTTGTTCCCAGACCAGGCAAAAACCAAACCTCATTCTGTTACTTCAGTATTGGAACATCGTATGTCCATGTTAGCTGTTGAACCAGTGTAGCACTCTGGTCTCAAGTTGTGAAATCGAGCTGTGGTTGGAGCAGCAGAACCGATCAGGTCAGGCTGCTGTAAGGTGTGCGTGTGTGCAGGCTCTGCTCTTAACTGCTCTCTCCCTCACTGTTCCCAGTCACCTCAAATGCCTTCATTTCCTCTAGCTCTCCCTATATCCCATCAACAACTTCTCATATTTTCAGCTCTGCTTTCTCCTTTACTTAATCAGCTGGGAGAAAGCCCATATTGTCGCTGACGTGAGGGCTAATTATTCTGCCATTGTATGAGTGCTTACAGGACAACTGACAGGTCGTACAGAGCAGGTAACTGCCAAGTTCATGCTGCCGTGTTTCTCATAGTGAAAATATTAACGTGAGCCTCTCTGCTCTTTCCAACTGCTAGTTTTCATTGAAATTGCAGCGTTTTAACATCACGCAGATTTCTTCTCCTGTTCTCAACTTCAGCTGAAAAGCCAACAGCTTCAGAAGTTGGAAGCCAGGTTGGAAGTGAAGGGTGGTGGGGGTGGCAACCACCAGTTAATAACACAAACATGGAGTCTCATTTCCTTAGGAAACCAGGGTAAAAATAACAAACAGATTTATTTATGTTTATTATAAGACTGTGTGCATAGACCTACCTAAAATTAGAGCCGCTCCTCTTCTCTCAGTAGTCAGTGTTGATTTTCTTTAGTGCATTTAAATTCCTATTTATGCAGCTGCAGGAGGAAGTGAGGGGTCTTTCAGAAGGACACCTGTATCTGCTTATGTGGACTTTATGCTTCTGTGCATTTGAATGCTGGTCTAACAGTATTACCAGCTAAGTGACAGGTATGCTAGAACATTGCTAAGTGTTTGATTTACTAACAAAACCAGATAGAAACTGCTGTTGCAAAAACATTGCTAGTAACTTTTGTTATTCAGTGCCTCTGCTCCAAAGATGTATATGCAAAGATAACAGAGTGAGTCAGTGGTCCCAGTAATGTGTCTGATGACAAATTAATCACAGTAAATTTGTTAGTTTCTTTACCATGACAGTCAGCCTTCTAATGGGATTTTATAAAATTCATCACTGATTATTGAAGAAAAAATTTGGAGAAAAGAAAATAATTTCCTCATCTTGAACTCTTCTGCTAAAACTGTTTCTTCTGAAGCAAGCAAATGTGTGACTGGAAAAGCACATTTATTCTAAATGAGCATTGTTCCAAATATAAAGGTCAAAAAAAGGAAAGCAACAATGAACATAGAAAATGGTGGATTATAGGTGCAAAAATGATTTTTCATGTGGTCCTCTGTTCCAATTCTTTGATAAAGCAGACGTCTGAAAATTTTATCAGTAAGATATGCTGAACTGTCTTTGTTTCTGCTGTTTGTCTCTCCTGAGTGTCTTTGGTAGGATATTCAGGAAATGAGATTTTATTGTTTATAACAAAATTCAGTCTAAAACTGACGCAGGATTTATATGCAACTTGGCTGGAACGTTACCTAACATGGAGTCACTGCAAACCTCAAGGTAGAATAGATTTGGGTACTGCAGGTTACTCAGCTTGATGATGTCTGTTGTCATGGAGCCCTTCAAGGTGTTTTATATGCTGCTTCTCCTCCAGCTTTAGTATAGTTTTGGCATCCTCTGTCTCATTTGATTAACTCATTTAAGCTCTTATCTTCAGTGTAGGACTTTATGGTTCATAAACCTAGTTTGCTGACTGTAAAACCCTGGACAGGGAAATCACACTTGTTTAGAAATACTGAAATGAGTGCAGTAGCTTTGCATGAAAAATAACATTCATAAACAGCAGTAGAGCTAGTGTAAAGTAGCAGTATCTTGCTCCTTGCTCTGGGGCTTCAGGCTGCCACCCTGACATGCTCCAAGAATATATTTGCAGAATACAGTAGAAAGAGCTGAAAAAGCATTGGTAAGGGTTTGGCAGATGTTGAAGTTCTGCTACACAGAATCAAACTGTTTCGAACCTCGAAAGAATGATGAAAAAATTTCAGAAGGGGCTTCAGAAAGTCACAGCAGATCTTCCTCTCGTTGGAAGCAATTATATGAAAACCAAGTCCATACTGTGACTCCAAAGACTTGATTTTATAAATGAAGAGCATCGTATTTGTTTTATAAATCAACAGCATATCTTAAAGGCTGTTGATCAGTTGATAACTATTCAAAAATATACTATCAGTTCCTGTAAAACTTAGATCTTACTACACTTGCCCTTGTGTACATGAACACCAATGTGATGAATCAAAAATAGCCCAGTTCTTTTAGCTGGCAGTTTTTTCATGGTCCTGCTTTTCCAACATTTAAAAATGTGATTAGAACAGCAGGCTGCCCTGGCGTGCATAATTTTTTATTGGAAGAATGTTAATTTCTTACATTATCTGTTAAATCCTCATAACCCTTCCCTGGCATCAAGCAGGGATGATAATAATCAATTTACTCAAGACTGTTTTACGGTGTTAGAATCATAGAATAGTTTGTGCTGGAAGAGACCTTTAAAGGTCATCTAGTCCAGGCTCCCTGCAGCGAGCAGGGACATCTTTAACTAGATCAGGTTTCTCAGAGCCCCGTCCAACCTGGCCTTGAATGTTTCCGGGCGGGGCATCTACCACCTCTCTGGGCAACCTGTTCCAGTGTTTCACCACCCTCATTGTAAAACATTTCTTGCTTAAATCTAGTCTAAATCTACCCTCTTTTAGTTGAAAACCGTTGCCCTTTGACCTATCACATCAGGCTGTCCTAATAAGTCCATCCCCATATTTCTTTTAAGTCCCCTTTAAATACTGAAAGGCTGCAATAAGGTCTCCATGGAGCCTTCTCTTCTCCAGGCTGAACAGCCCCAACTCTCTCAGCCTTTGCTCACAGGAGAGGTGTTCCAGCCCTTTGATCATCTTTGTGGGCCTCCTCTGGACCCACTCCAACAGGTCCATGTCTGTTCCGTGCTGAGGGCTCCAGAGCTGGATGCAGGACTCCAGGTGGGGTCTCACGAGAGCGGAGTAGAGGGGCAGAATCACCTCCCTCGACCTGCTGGCCACGCTGATTTTGATGCAGCCCAGAATACGGTTGGCCTTCTGGGCTGCGAGAGCACATCACACAGAATCACAGAATCACAGAATGGTACGGGTTGGAAGGGACCTCTGTGGGTCATCTAGTCCAACCCCCCTGCCGAAGCAGGGTCACCTACAGCAGGCACATTGTTGGCCCATGACCAGCTTTTCATCCACCAGTACACCCAAGTCTTTCTTGACAGGGCTACTCTCAGTCCCTTCATCCCCCAGCCATTACTGATAGCGGGGGTTGCCCCGACCCAGATGCAGGACTCTGCACTTGGCCTTGTTGATCCTCATGAGGTTCACACGGGCCCACTTCTCCAGCTTGTCCATGTCCCTCTGGATGGCATCCCATCCATCAGGTGGGTCGACCACACCACTCAGCTTGGTGTCATCTGCAAACTTGCTGAGGGTGCACTTGATCCCGCTGTCTGTGTCACTGATGAAGATATTAAACAGCACTGGTCCCAGCATGGACCCCTGAGGGACACCGCTTGTCACCGATCTCCATCCAGACATTGAGCCACTGACCACTACCCTCTGGATGTGACCATCCAACCAATTCCTCATCCACCAAACAATCCTCCCATCAAATTCATATCTTTCCAGTTTAGAGAGAAGGATGTTGCGGGGGACCATGTCAAAGACCTTACAGAAGTCCAGATGGACGACATCTGTAGCTCTTCCCCTGTGTGCTGATGTAGTCACGCCATCATAGAAAGCCACTAGCTTGGTCAGGCAGGACTTGCCCTTGGTGAAGCTGTGCTGGCTGTCTCGAATCATCTCCCTGTCCTCCATGTGCCTTAGCGTAGCTTCTAGGAGGATCTTGCTAAGATTGTTCAACAGAAATGCTGCAGCCCAGTTCTGTCATTTCAGAATTTCCCATGTGTGCAGACAGGTCTTTGTTATATCGGCTAACCATACATGCCGTCATAAAGCTCTCTTCTGAGTGGATACAGCTGCTTCATATCTTCCGATTTGAACTTTAAACAGAGGAATCTCCTGCAGGATCACTTCAAAATTACCTGACTGTTGACTTTACAAAACCTGTGAGATTATTCCATCTGATGGTTCATAGTTGTGGCTTATATTTTGGTTCCTTCTTCACTGTTTGTAATTTTCTTTCCTATATATCCCTGAGATGACCAGAGGAACAAGAATGTGGGTTTAGAATCCTTGATGCTGATCTCTTTTATACACCTGTAATCCTAGAGTAGCTTTACATTATCTTATGATTCTATACCACTGTGTAACTGGTGTAAGAACAGATTAAACCTCAAGTGCAGTGGAGAAGGAGGATAAGAGTGAACTGAGCCCCATATATTCCAGAATCAGCTGTATAAGCCACAAGATTTTATGCAGAAAAACTGTGATCACATTTTAATCAGTGTAATGTATTCAAACCCTAATTCACAGTGGTGTACCAAAGGCTAAATCTTTATGGGAGAGGTTTCCAGGAGTCTTTGGGAATCAGATCCCCTTGTTCTAAACCTGCTGCTGTCAGTAGCAGCCTTCACAGCATTTCACAGGCTGCTTCTCTACTGGAAAAGTCCAGGCATCTGAATGTATAGATTTAAGATTATATGATCCTGCAGAAACCTGGTAGTTGTGTAACAGCTATTTTACCAAAGGCTTTGAAGGAGGGTGCAATTTTAGGTTGAATTCAGATCAGAAGTCTTTGAGAGAAGAGGCTGCCTTTTATGTTGCCCAGCTGAGCTGACCTTGCTTACTTTGTCTCAGTTTATTTCGTATAGTGTTTGGGTTTGTTGCTTCTGAGTTAACGTTGCCTTTCATTTATATTGCCTGAAATTAATCCAATTTAGTTGTTATTGGATGACAACAAAACTTCAAGAAGCGTTTATTTTCTTACAGAAAGAGAAACAAGAGCAACAGTTTAGAACTAGCTGGTGAAACATTTGGGATATGAGTGAGGACTTTGGTATTTTCCATATAGGCTATAAGATCATCTCTGACTGCTACAGAAATGGATCGTGATCAGGACTGGAATGGAGATTCTTGTCTAAGCAGAGACCCATTCTGCTAAAATGGAATCTCATCGTTGTATTGAAATCTTGAAAAAAAATTTAACTGTAGAAACAGAGAGGATATAACAAACATCTGCAAATCAAGTAAGAGTTTGCTACATGAAAAATCATAGAAGGCCACAGCAGTGTAATTTCTGACCACATCATAGTCTTTATTGCTTTTAGCACCATGAATTCTTGCTAGTTAATATTGTTCCCACTATAAATATGGGGAACAGAAGAGTGAAGAAGTTATATTACTTCCCAGCAGCCATCCATGAATGCTGTGGCAGTACAGAGATGTGCACACACAGCTCACAGGAGTCGGGTGGGCACTGCAGCCATTGCACCTTCCAGCTTCTCTCTGAGCAAAGCAGAGGGATAAATGTCTGTCTTCGCATCAGAAAAGTGAGAGCAAGCAGGCAACATATGTCAGAGTTTTACTTACATGTACCATTCACTAGATACTATTTTGCATTTGGGTTCTTTCTCCTGAGAAGAATCCCACTTGTTGCTGGGCTTTCTGCCCTGGAATACCATTTTTATTTCATTACCAGTGGGACCTCCAGTGCCAGCAGACAAGGGATTAGTGCAAGCAGCAGGCAGGTCCCATGGCTCAGGATTTCTGAGCTCAAGGCAGGCAGCAAGAATCAGCTTGAACAGTGTTTTCATTGACTGAACTGCATACAAGTAATGAAAGGTCCATAAATTATGTTCTCTCCTGTAAGACAAGCAGATGAGTGACTTAGAAGAAGCAGCCACAGAGCTTGAGCAGGAATATCCATTCCTGCGTGCTGTTCCAAGGGGAGTCGACATCCCAGCTGGGGGTACAGATTTGAGTAGGTGTAGCTGACTTTCAGGGCCCCTCTGAAAAAAATCGCAAGAGCTGCTTGTTGTCCGCTTTTTGAGATGTGTTTTCAGTCAGTATTTCTCCTAATAAAATACCTGATTTTTTTGTCCTTTAGCCAATTATTTCTAATATATAATTGTCATAGAGCTGAATCCTATCTATGTGTAGAAGTTCAAGAGTTATTCCATGATTTTTTTTTCCCCTGCATGTTTTGTATTTGAACCCTGGAATTCATGCAGGTATTTACAGTTTGTGCTTAGATTTTTCAAAACCTGATGGGATCTTTATATGCAAAGTGAGATTAGAAATTATCATTAGATGTTATATTTGTAGCTGCATTTCCTTGTTTCTAGCACCAACGAAACAAGTGTGCAAACATGGAAAATTAAATTCTCCTGTGGTAGAATCTGCTTGTTCATTTTCTAACAGCTGCAATATAGGTATCAACAACTTTTTTCCTTCCTTTTTTTGCTAAAACAGTGCAAATAAGTGGGTACTTCGTGAAGAGCAATAGTTTTGCAGTGGAAGTTAGAGTTCAGTTGTCTTTTCTCAGCAGTGTCTGGAAGGAAAGCTATGGCCAGCTCATAACTGACTTGCTGCAGTAATTGATTCATATCCCTTGTCCATCACAGGACAGAGTGGAAAGTGTAGTTATTGAAAAATATTATTGGAGCAGTACATTTAAAGGTCAAGTCAGATCTGGCATTTGAGTGATCTTTTATTTCTCCAAGCCTGTAATGACAGGCTAATTTTCCCTGAACCTCATGTTAAATCTTAGCCCTTCACCATAAATGAAGTGTTGCTGGATAGTAGGCTTGAGGAGTACCAGGGGTCTGACACTGCCATAGAAAAGGAAGGTAAGGTGTGTCTGGTGAATCAGTAAGCAAAGACAAACCAGGATGGTACAAGTGCTCTTTGATGAGACTGAAAATATTGAGTAAAATATGAGGTGTGTGGGGAGACTAACTGTACAAATGGAAGAGTAGAAATGTCTTATTTACAAACAGTACAACACTTCTAGGTATTGTGTGTGTGTGTGTCCATGTTTAAACATGCACCACTCGCATATTGTTGACATAAAAATACATATGCAGAATATAAGGGAATCAGCTATTCAGAAGTTTAGAAGATGGCTGAATTACGGTTGCCTGTTGGGAAGCTTTCATGTAATCATGCAGTGAGGCAATGTCTTTCGACTTCTGACTTTCTGCTCTTCCCCAGCTCCACAGTGCTGTGTTGGCAGAAGTCCCACCAAGCGTTTCAAAGCTTCTGAAAAACCTGTTCCTTGGCAATATGTTTAAGATTACAAAATTTCTTGCACTGGTGCTATCTGCATCTCTGCTGTTCTCTGCATGCAGCAGTAGCCTGAGGAGAGAAGTGGTTTCGTTTGACTCTGGATGAAGAGAGGCCTCTCTGGGTGTGATATATTGGGTTATAATAGCTGCAGTACTAGACTTCATGGCAGGGCTGTCTGGGTGTGCTGTGTTGGGTTACGATAGCTGGGATATTAGACTTTTCTTCTGGCATTGAACTCTATCCAATAAATAAACATTTGTGTGCCAAGTCAAATACTTGTTTGTTCCTTCACCGTATTTATAGGTAAGCTTTAGATGATGCAAGGTGAACAGAAGGATGCGGTTTGGATCCGACTGTAATGATGAGGTAGATAGTTCTGCCCATGCTGGAAATCGGCCCTGAGGGAAATCAGGGTCACTTCTACTGGTGCCTTTCTCAGGCTGTCATGTAGTAGATGTGGCAGGTACCAAACTTGTGTCAGCGCCTTTTCAATTGCATTTACTTTGCAAGCAGCTTGAACTGTCTCATTACTGCCAGATAGTATGAGGAATGAGCCGCACTCTCAAATCATGAAAATACCAATCAGTAAGGGATACTTCATGTGATCTCTCATCAAATTTAAGGCTCTGTCCTACAGATTATGGTTATGACAAGCCATGTAATAATTATTGATGATGTACAAAGGATTTCTCAATTCTTTTGAAGTTCTCCACTACAAAACGCCTTTAGCAATTACTGTGAAAATCACAAGGTTCACATGTTGCTGCTTTCTATTTGCATATCAGTCAGCCTGAAAGTTTGTGCCTCCATGGAAGCGTGTGTGGCATTGCGTAGATGTAATGAAAATGAAGCTTCTTTATTCTCCCACTTTAAAACTACTCTTTTCCTTGAAATTTAAATCTAGCATGAGATGATGCAGCAGGGACGATCTTTCCTCTGAAGAAGTTCTTTCGTCCAACCCTTTATGTCGATGATAGACATTGATATAGTACTGTGCAGCTGCATTCTGCTTTATATCATTCACATAAAAACATCTTGTCCTGATTTCTCACCTTTAAGCTTTTTGAATTTGTAACTGAAAGGAAAGCTTTTTTCCCCAGACTAGATAAGTGGCTTCTGGGTTGATCTAACTCAAGTATCTTGAGTACCATATTACTAGAGAGGAGTGGATAAAAGTTACTACTGATGGGGCCTTGACCCTTGTCTTCTGTATAGTTAATTCTTGTTTGGTGCATCTTGTGAAGCGCAAAGATATTCCAAAGAGACCCTCACCTTTCAGTAAATATAGTGCATAATTTAGATGAAAAACATATTTGCTTAAACTTTTGAGTGTCACAAATTGTGAAAAGAAGGGAACCCTTCACAGGAAGGAGTAAACATTTTGTAGTTCACTGATTACAGGCTACTGCGCAGTATTCTTCATAGAGTGAGAGTTTCTTCTTTGCTCTGAGTTGCTTATTTGTACAGAGATAGCAGCTATGGGATTGAAATTCCATACAGCAGGTGTGTGTATATATATATATGCTTTGTAACACAGAAAGCAAGAGATGATAGGTGGATGCAGCTCATGAAGGGCAAAAGTAATAGTGATAGGGCTACAAGAGGTCCCAGCAGACTGGTGCTTTAAATGAAAAAGGTGGGATTTAGGAAGAGAATTTAGAGAGCTCCTTGCAGGCACAACTCAGTATTCTCATACGAACTTTTAATGTTCATGCAGCAGGGAATAATGTCCAAAGCAGCGTTTGAGTTGGTTATTGTTATTCCGCTCCACTTTCTGACACTCAGTACCAGTCGCCCCTGACTCCTTCTGTTTTTACTGTCATGAGTTTAGACATTTCTGAGTATAGACAAGCAGCAGACAAAAGGCCATTCTCTGTTTTGTTCCTGGTGCTCTTTCTCAGTTCAGTTCCTTTGGAAGTAGTTCAAAAGAGACACTGCAGCAGAAGACTCGGTGCAAGACAAGAAAGCCAACTGAGTTTTATCCACTAGTTTACTAAGTGTCTCTGGGCCTGTAATTTAACTTTTCAGTCATAAAATGTGAGCCATTACCAGTGGATGAAGATTGATTACATGACTGAAAAAGTGATCTGGACAGGGCATTAAAAATCCTGGTTTTTAACACTGTTTGACTTTAAAGTCACTTATTCTATCTAGGTAATGAATTTGATAGACAATTCTTTGTGTGAAGAGCTTGAAGCCTCGGGAGTACAAAGCACTGTGTAAACGTCAACCACTGTTATTGATAATTTCAGATGTTCACATTCTTCTCCCATTTTGTGGGCAATAGCTTGCACTTTGAAGTTTCTGGAAGACTTAGGGTAACAGGACCGGTGCTGAATTCATATGATCGCTTGTTTTGCAACTATCTTGGAGGAAGCATACGCTCTTTTAAAGTTATATCCTTTATCTTGGAGAAAGTATGCACTCTTCTAAAGTTGTATTCTTTTCCTCTCCATGCAGCGTCCCATCATCTCGATCTGTTGGGGTCACAGGGATTCGCGCCTGCTGATGGCTTCCGGACCTGCATTATACGTTGTCCGAGTCGAGCACAGGGTCTCCAGTCTGCAGCTGCTGTGCCAGCAGACCATCGCTAGCTGTCTGCGGGATGACAAGGATATCAGCAAACTGACCCTGCCCCCTCGGCTCTGCTCGTACCTCACCACTGCCTTTATACCAACAATCAAGGTAAAATGGAAGAAACGTGTGTGCATGAGGAAGAGGGTTGCTTGATTCCCCCCCCCCCATGGTGCTC
>Ga0065711_1002795_pt1 | contig 31600 bp, 14 predicted proteins | sample Hoacrofraction12_FD_59098 | JGI IMG/M metagenome (GOLD analysis project Ga0065711, IMG submission 59098) | Hoatzin crop microbial communities from Cojedes, Venezuela - Epithelial fraction 12 v2 (version 2) | ecosystem: Host-associated > Birds > Digestive system > Esophagus > Crop | place... | reverse complement strand
GGAGCCCTGGCCCAGGCTGCCCAGGGAGGCTGTGGAGTCTCCTTCTCTGGAGATATTCAAGCCCTGCCTGGACAAGGTCCTGTGCAGCCTGCTCTGGGTGACCCTGCTTCAGCAGGGGGGTTGGACTGGATGACCCACAGAGGTCCCTTCCAACCCCAAACATTCTGTGATTCTATGATGCTGTGAAAGATAAACAAGATATAATTCAAAGAAATATCCTCTAGCTTTCATTGTCTTTATTGACACAGAAAGACAAGATCTTCAACTAATCACAGTCTTTTGCTCAGAAGCAGTAAGGTGCTGGCTCAGCTCAGTTATTTCACCTAATTGCACCTTTTGAGGGTAGAGGGGAGAACCATCCTAAATTGTAACAATCGCAAATATCCTCAGGCAAGCGTCAGATACCCTGAGACTAACAGCATATTTTTAGTCTGTTTTTCCTCCCACCGCCTCGTCTCAAAGTGTGTTCAAGGGCAGGCAAACTTTGGCTGCTGGCTGATGTCTGTGTACACAGCCCTGCCAATGCCCAGCGAGCAGTGCCCCCGCTTCCCTCCACAGCTCCCCTCTGCTACTAAAGATGGGTAGAGGTCGTACATGCCTTTGTGTTCATGAGATTGAGGAGTTCTCTCTTCTAGGATCTTATAGATGATCTCTTGAGATTTGGGGGTTTCCTGGAAGTTCCACCTCCTGTATTTAAGGGGTGGGAGAAGAGTTTCAGTTTAACACAGAGAAGTGAGGGGTTTAAGCTTTTTGGTTAGGAATGAAAGGCTCAGGCTACGTCTTGAGCACACACTGGAGTACAAATAGTGTCAGGAGTTTATTATTTTAACAAAAGCTGAGAACTGGTCTGCTAGGCTGAAGATTTTTGAGACCGTAGGTGCATGAGCTACCCCAGGGAAGAAACCTCATGGCGTAGTCATAGGGCAAATGCCCGAGGCTGATGAGCGTGGCCAGCCCTATCAGGGGATCAGGACCCTGAGCCGCACGCTGGCTGGAACCTGCTGCCTAGTGCAGAGCATTTTACAGCCAACAGAAGCACAAATCTGGATTGACAGGGAGTTTCTAAAGCCCCCACATGACAGAGCTGGGACTGGCCTTTCCTCTAGCAGAGAAGCCCAGCAGGTGATATCTGCCGTCCATCACAGACACACATGGAGAACATAGCCCCCACCCCAAGGGCTGAGCTTCAGACTCCTCCTTTCTTCCTCCTACCTACATGTGAACCCAACTCTCAGGGAACTGGAAGGGGAAGAAAGTAGACAACACACATATCTGATCGTGATGAAACGTCCCAATGATGGAAAGAGAAGCACAGATAAAGACAGACAACATGGAGAAATGCACCTGCGTTCCTGCAGCCACAAATGTCAGGTCTCCCACTTCTGTCCATGGCTTTGGTGCTGAGCATATCCTCAGCCTGGAGGAGCAGAGCTGGGAATGCCTGTAGGAGCCATCTTCTTAAATACAAAATGCACTTCACTAACATGGACGAAAGGCATCTCTGTACTCACTCTGACATGCAATCTGTCAGAGCAGTTGAACGTCCCCCACCAGCCAGAGGCTGGGCTGCCCATCCATACACTATTGCCGGGGATTAGAAAGGTCTGAAGGCATTCCCTGTTGGGATCTTGGGAGCCTGGGAGTCACATTGAGAAATGTTCCTCCATAGACAGCTGTTATCTGCTGCTTCTTTAATCAGGCCATGTCGGAGCGGATTGGTGCACAAGCCAAAAGCATAGTCATCGTAAGACAGGGGGACACCATGGCAGCTATGAAGGAGTGCTCGTGGTGATGACTGGCTACTCCTGTCACAAAAGAGAAGCCTTTGATCATTGTCCTCTTTCCCTCTAAAGAGCACAGAGCAGATCCTGCACTGCATTGTCAAGGTGTTTTCATGCTATGTGTCAGGGCTCTGAGGGCACCAAGAAAGCTTTAATGGCCTTGACAAGGTCACCTGAGGCCTCCACCCACAAGCCCCGCCCATGGGCTTCATTTCAGTCCAGCTCTGGGCTTGCCTGAGCTACATTGTAGGAGTACCAGTCTCCACCACAGCCGAAGTACTGTAGGACTACTGGTCTCCACCACCACATGTCTCTGTCTATCCATGAGCCCTGATGATCAGGACCACCACCCACAGATCAACTCCCCAGCTTGAGCTTGGACCTGTCTCTTCATTATGGACCTGCTTGGTGATCACGGGGCTCTGTCTGATCTGGCCCTGAGCTGCACGTTGACTTCCTGAATGAACTTCAGACCTGCCTCATCACCATGAATTCTGCTGAAAATTTGAAGTCTTGATTGAACTGTTTGTTGTGCTGTCTTTCAGCGTGACCTGGACAGGCTGGAAAGTTGGGCAGAGAGGAACCTGATGAGGTTCAACAAGGGCAAGTGCAGGGTACAGCACCTGGGGAGGAACAACCCCATGCATCAGTACAGACTTGGGGCGGACCTGCTGGAGAGCAGCTCTGTGGAGAGGCACCTGGGTGTCTTGGTGGATGACAGGTTGACCATGAGCCAGCAGTGTGCCCTGGCTGCCAAGAAAGCTAACAGGATCCTGGGGTGCATTAGGAGGAGTGTGGTCAGCAGGTCAAGGGAGGTTCTCCTTCCCCTCTACACTGCCCCAGTGAGGCCCCATCTGGAGTACTGTGTCCAGTTCTGGGCTCCCCAGTTAAAGAAAGATGAGGAGATGCTGGAGAGAGTCCAGCGGAGGGCTATGAGGATGATGAGGGGACTGGAACATCTCTCCTACGAGGAGAGGCTGAGGGAGCTGGGCTTGTTCAGCCTGGAGAAGAGAAGGCTGTGAGGGGACCTAACAAATGTTTATAAATATCTCAAGGGTGGGTGTCAAGAGGATGGGGCCAAACTATTTTCAGTGGTGCCCAGCAACAGGACAAGGGGCAACGGGCACAAACTGAAGCAGAGGAAGTTCCATCTGAACATGAGGAAGAACTTCTTCCCTCTGAGGGTGACGGAGCCCTGGCCCAGGCTGCCCAGGAAGGCTGTGGAGTCTCCTTCTCTGGAGATATTCAAGACCTGCCTGGACGCAGTGCTGTGCAGCCTGGTCTGGGTGACCCTGCTTCAGCAGGAGGGTTGCACTAGATGACCCACAGAGGTCCCCTCCAACCCCTACCATTCTGTGATTCTGTGAACCTGACTGCAGTCTTTAGGTCTGGCCTGCTCATCTCACCCAGGTGCTGTAGGACTGCTCTGTGCCTGATAAGATCCCTGCTCCACTGGCCATGGAATTGCCATTGGCTCCCAACTCCCCATCCCTTAGGGAGCAGATGGTTATCACCACACCCTGACAATGCTTCATGACATTTATGTTTATAACCCAGATGCTGGGTTGAATGAAGTCCTATATCAGAAAGAACTACTTTTGACATAGTCAGCTTCTGGGCATCAAGCCACAGTCCAAACTCCGTTCTTCAAGACCTCGGCACCTGAAAAATGACTACAATTAAGTGACTCACTGGCAATTCCACTAGGCAATTTGTATTATGAGAAAAGATCAGGTTGATTTCCTTATTTTTCACCAAACCACTAGGCTTTTGTTAAATCACACATCCTTCTAGTTTCCTAATCCATTATTTTTTCCCTTAAAATCCTCCTATTATAAATTTCATTCTTTCACTTCTGTTCTACAAGTGACTTCTGAATCACGATGCTTTGAGGGGGTGGGGAGCCAAGGGCAATCCCATGGCTGGTGGAGCAAGGCCCTCACCAGCCATGGTGCAGTCCTACAGCGCCTGGGTGAGGAGACCACAGCAGACCCAGAGGTCATAGCCAAACTCAGCTAAGTCCAGATTATCAGAAGAGTTTATGGTGACGAGGTAGGACTGAGGTCAATCTGGAAAGCCAATGTTCAGGTCAGGTTCAAGTCCAATGATGATACCCAGGAGCTGATACTGCCCCATGGCTGCAAGGCAGGTCCATAACGAAAACACAAGTCCATAGTCAGCCTGGCCAATCAGCCCATGGGTTGAGGTCCCTTTTAATGGGGTTCATGGCCACAGACATGGCTGCGGCTGTGGTGGAAACAAAGCTCAGACGGGGACTGAAGCCAATAGCCAGGGTGTGGGTGTAGACCCCAGCTGAGACTGGTCAGGACCATTAAGGCCTGTTGTTGCCCTCAGGGCCCTGATACCATCACTATCTAAAAGGCCATTCTACCTTTTCATGGATTCCAGAAGCTGAGAGCTCTCCCACTTGCAGGGCGGAAATGGCTGTTAAACCCCTCAACTCTTCTCACTCTTCAATAGTTCAAGCACAGCTGATATTTTTTGTATGAAAAAGGCCAGCACTGCAAAAAACTGATTCAGGAGCCAAGTTCCTAGCCAAGGATGTCATGCAGACACTTCTCAGCACATTAAGAAATACTTTAATTCACAAGTTACTCTTTTTTTTTTTTTTTAAATAATAGCACTTGGAGAATGTGATGCCCTGGAGCCAAAGCGGAGGGATAGATTCCATTCCTTGGATATAGGCTTAGATTACACAGGTGAGTGTCTCGAGAAAATTCAGTCAGCCTTCGACTTTTGCTCCTGAAACCTCTTCATGGTCAAGGGCACACAATACTACATTGCAAGCTGGAGAGCTTGTTAGTCAACAGTCAACATCTCTCAGATGGCTCAAAGAGATTCATAACAATCTTCATTTGTCTGGCCAGCTCCTGTGTATCCAATGTCCATCATGCCATATGCATTCCTATCATTCTCTTTTCAGAAGGTAGTTTGTGTTCTTCATCCACTTATTTATTTGGGTGGTTGTGTTGAAGAGTTCACAAGCGAGTTGCACAACACGAAGCAGGCCCTACCTGCTACACTGAGACAGAAGCATCTCTGTAAGTTCCCCATTTTTTCTCATAAATCTGGTGTTTTCTCATAAGTCTGGTGTTTTCCTAAGAAGTAAGTTAGACTGAGCTTTACAACACTTCATTCTCTGTGGGAAATTCAGGATTACCACTTGCTATAATTTATAGCAGTATAATTTATTGTCTGCATGTTTCATTCATTTCCTGCCTCCTATTATGATGTGATGAAAGTTACTGAGTTATGATCTCATTGTCTCATTCACTGAGTTTTCTTCTGTGTGAATGATAAACAAATGTTCTTTTTCTGAAGATAAAAATGATTTACCTTGTCATGACACACAGTAACTTTTCTTTCAAATTGCTTCCACCTTTCATTCAACTAAGAGAAGTTTCTATGAGTATTCCTGGCTCCAGTTAGCACTTCTCAAATTGAGCTTCACAGGTCAGGCTGGGGTTCACCATATCCTTTCTGTGGTATCATAAATGCTTCACATTATTTCAGCTAGTCATCCAGAGTTGGAGTTATGGAGTTATGTTTAGTACTGAAAGGGACTGCAGTCCAAATACTTCTGGGACCTACAGCTAAAAATGGGGAACCAGTGAATTAAGAAGAGGACTTTTACATGGATCATCTCATGAGCCATCTGCCTTTGCTAAAGATCCTCTGAAGGCAATGAAGTGGGCTAGAAAAGGAGAATAGGGGTATCATACGGACCTATTGTTCTTCCCAAGAAAAGATTTTATGCTCCAGCACGTCACACACTAAAGCTGGAAACTTGAGTAGCCATATTGAAGCTTCATAAACACAATCACATGTCACCGTTCCATACCCGAATAACCCAGGCATTTAGCATGCACGAGGTCTAGGAAAAGGACCAAGTTAATCTGTGCTGTGGTGAGGGCTGCACAGGAACAAGCACACTGCCTGGAGGATGCACACTGGCTGGCAGTGGTGAGGAGGCACACTCCTTCCACCATGTCCCAGACTGTATCTGTTTTGGAAAGAGCTCAGGGTGCTGGATGCAAGCTAGCTCAAGAGTCACAAACATGAGGTAGACATGGAATTAATATTGAAATGGTCCAGTAAAATTTCCTCCTGGCAAGATTGTGGAGGGACTGCTTGACCACTTAAGACTCAGTCAGAGATTCAGTTGGTGGCTACTCTGACTACACATTGCCTAAGAAAATCAGCCTCTTATGCTGCTGCATCCAAAAAATGGTTTTCATTGGCTAACCTGACACTTTGACCTTTGGAAATTTAGACTGCAAGCTGTGCCTTGAGCTAAATGTCCTTCGTAGTTGTGAACAGAGTTCAGTACTTCCCCGCTTTGTAAAGGATTCTGTCAAGAAGCAGGTCTCACAGCTTGCTGCGAGCAGTTGGCTCTGAGGAAGGGCTGGCTCTGGCTATGAGTGAAAACTCTTACATGGACTGTGAGAACAAGCAGCCAAGGGGCATCTGCAAAAAGCCACAGTCAAAAGAGCATTTCTGAAGCAAAGGTCTTTTAAAGTCTTTCTCAGGTATTTCTGCGGTAGAACATTTTTGAAACCAGTCCTCTGTATCTTACAGTCTGCCCATGTACTTTTTAAAGGCTGCCTTGTGGTGGGCAAGTGACCACCATCATGTAAGTTATATTGCCCTGGTGAAAAGCCCATAGACACTGAAAAGTAATTACGACCAGATCGAAAGTAGCATGTAAGGTGCTGTAATCCATTTTTTTCCCCATTTTTGCATCTGTTGTGTTTTATGTATAAGTAAATGTATACAATTTCACTCATGAATGGTAGGCATTTCACTTTGTGGTTCTGATGAAAGTAACTCATCAGTAACTCAGTCTCCGTTAGGAAACAGCCAGACCTTACAAGCTCTGAGGATTCAGCTTTACTTCTGAGCAGAGGATTGCAATCACCACCACCACCACCATCCTGCAGAAAAACAGTCTGACTTAAATTTGATTTCAAAAGTGTGGAAGTTCTTACACTCAGAGACCAATTTCTACCTGTATATGGTATCCCCTTTAAGTACCACAAGACGCTGCAATGTACCAAGTGCCACAAAGGTGGAAGGGAAAAGAAAATAGGATGAGAACATGAAGGAATTCTTCTCCAGTACAATGATGAGTTCAGTCCTGCAGGTTACTGAGGCCACATAAAATGTCAGTGCAATGTCCTTTGAGAGTTCAGACAGTTTAATGTGTTTGTTAAGCCGATACAATTTAATTTGAGGCATCTGTATGAAAATTACCCTTATGTGTTAACAATAAAAAGCCGAAAAGCAAGATCTTCTTTTGGAGTGCCACATTCTGGAAGTCTGAGAGGGAAAGAAATGAGTAAAGACCACTTTTCCTTTCCAGCAGAGACTGTTAGTTTGTAAATGCTTGGACTCATTCTTGGTCCTGGAAACAGGACCACCGTGGCATGGGGAAAGCTGTAATGCGTCTTTGTCACCCCTTCCTGTAGCAGACCTTATGCAAAGACTATAATTCAGTCAGAACTGCAGAACTGAAGTCAAACTTGTCTCTGCCAGCTGTTGGGAAGGTCATGGATACTTGGGGTAGATTAGATGCCGTCATCGCCCATGTTGCAAATGCTTCTCTAACAGTACTCAGGGCTTATCCCAATGAGAAAGAACTGAGTTGTTTTGCATGAATCTCCATCTACTACAGGGTGTGTGAAGGAGCCCCTTGTCAAGGCAGTGATTTTCTACATCTGGATCAGGCTTAACTAGTGGCAAACTTCTCTTACCTGCATGATCAAGCTTCACATTCGTTCATCTGCTGGTGGTTCATTCATCTGCCTGGGGAAGTGAAGGCTGAGGGGGATTTTATGAATGTATATAAATACCTGCAGAGAGAATGCAGAGATGATGGAGCCAGGCTCTTTTGAGTGGTGACCAGAGGTGATGGGCACAAATTGAAACACAGTGGGTTCCCTTGAACATCAGAAAATGCTTTTTCACTGTGAGGGTGACCGAGCACTGGAGCAGGTTGCCCAGGGAGATTGTGGAGTCTCCATCCTTAGAGATATTCATACACCACCTGGACGTGGTTCTGGGTGACCCTGCTTGAGCAAGAGGGTCGGACAAGATGACCTTTAGAGATCTATTTCCACCCTCAACTATTCTATGTTTCTATGATTCTGTGATATATATGATATGTAGCCTACTGTACACAGTGCACATGTATATCATACACTGCCTAGTCAAGGCATGATTTGCAGATACCATGCAATTATAAAAGTCCTTTCAAATGGTTCATTCTCAGATGTAGGCTCTTATCTCAGTTTGAGGCACTTCTTGACTTTTGAAAGCCTCCCTTTATCTGGGGAACGGAAAGTCCCTTTACTGTGTAATACCTCGTATCTCTGATGTACACAATGACATGGCCCCAATGGAAACAGTTCAGAGGCATCCAAAAATAGCACAGCAGATCAACACCATGTTCATAAATGGCAGCATTTTCAACAAGAAATTGTTAGCTACTCCTCACAAGGTCCCTTCTGAAAACATTCAGCATGTTTTGTATCCAGTCTACTTCCTTTTTCCGTATTGTTAGTATTTTTCCTGGAAGATGCAAGCAAACCTATGAAGTTATTGCTAGATAAACATATAAAGTAAGTTCCTATAATGAGCAAGCAGCAATGAAGCAGCCATAAAAAGACTTTCTCTTGTGTAAATTCAGAAGAGAGTAGAACAATAAATCAATGTGAAAAATATTTAACTGTCCATGCTTGTGTTTGATGCTCTGCTCATTTTACACACAAGGACATGGTACAGAAGTTTTGCGTCATGGACAACACGTACTGCTTATGGTGACAAATCTGCAACAAAGTACCTAAGGGATGTAAAAGAGTAGAATGTAACATTGCTCATTGCTGTTGGTCTGGGCAACAGGGAAACTTACTCAGAAGAGCTTCCTTAGTTATTTCCCACACCGTCTTCCTCGTGATCTTGCCTGAGCCCATGGGTGGGAGACAGATGTGATCTTGGAAGGATGTGGTCTTAAGTTAACGATGGTAGTTGAGTTTGTGACTGTAATGATTGTGATGAAGTTAATGATTTTGTTCCTACTTAGCCTTGAGGAACAGGTGACCAACGGAAGTAAACACATGTAAACACATAGAAACTACCTGAATGTAGAACCTCTGCCCAGTGGGAGGTGGGAACCCTGTTCGCTTCCTTTTGTCTAGCTGAACCGGTGGCTTTTCAAAAATGTTCTTGACTGGAATACTCAAATAACAGAAATAAATGGCAGATCATCAGTGGAGGAAATATGAGAGAGGTGAAGGAAAGCCTCTTCTGAAATCTAGTAAAGCCAGCTGCAACAGAAGCATTCTGAAATTTAATAAGCAATTCTACCTTTATTACATAAGCATAATAAGAGTGTCACATCATATAGTACCTTTTGTACAAGCTTTTGCTTCAAGGCCAAGAAGTCACATAAGGACATTAAGAACAGATTTCAAAGTCTGCAGCTGATAACTACAACTTGGAGTTGTCTCCACCTTTTTCTTTATAGCATCACATGTATACTGAAATATGCTCCTATCTCCATCATCCTTTTTTTTTTGTTCAGTAACAACTGGGATTTGGATAAATCTTGGAACGCAGCACATTCCTCACAGGACCCTTCAACCACTCCGGTCAGCTGAGGAAGCAAATTCTCAGGAAACCTCTCCCCAGTGCAGTGCAGCGTCACTAGCTCTGCTGGCCCCAGGGTCTGCTGCATGAGACAACAGCGGCATCTGCATGCACTTCCTATTAATGTTTAATTGTTAATGAGAGTGTAGAGGTCAGCCTGTTGCTGATATCTTTTGCCCTCTTCATATGAGTTTTGCAGACAATCAACTCTTGGCTCCAGGCTCTTGTTAGAAAAATCTGCGTCATATTTCTGTATTGCTGTACGTAGCAAGTATGCATTATGTCACAAGAGGCCAAAGGACAGAATAAGTCAAGAAATCATGTAGGAATGCTGTGAATAGATCCTGCAAAGAATCTGTACAGTATTTCCATGCTGCTTGGCGCTGTTTGCCTCTCAGACTACCTCTAACCACAGTACAGGTTGAATCACTGGGTACCTCCCCACAGTGCTAAACTCTTTAAAGCCCAGCAAGTTTCTCTGTCTGTGAGGGCTGCCTGGGAAGAGTTGGCAGAGTTTAATCAGTGTTATGATGAAAGCCAGTGAATCAGCAGGACCCATGATTTACTATAAATCACACTTTATTGCCCAAGTCACTAAACCAATAGCCATTAAATCAGAACAGTAAGTTCAAAGAACACCTCGTGGGAGAGAAATAGAATCAAAATGTAAATATATTCAGCAGGAGAAATGTCTAATATTCTGAAGACTGTAATGTTTTAGAAGAGTAATACAACATGAATATTGGTGTAATCACATTTCAGTCATTGTAGCTGATCACAGATATTCTTTGTCCTTTTTTTCTTGCTATACATATTGGCTTTCGTTAATATGCATTCTCATGCCTCACTGATGATAAGTAGACATCAGTCAGATGAAATACACCTCCAGTAGGTATTCTGGAGAGTACAGGGCAGAAGCAGTGTCCAGATTTCCCCAGTCATCTTCATCAGATTTATATGGAAGCCTACCCAAAGTGAATATTAAGCAGTTTTTCAGCATCAAGTTTCCCACGTCTCAGCAAAGAGATATTGCTTGGGTGCACTTGCATCTCCAAGTTCAGCTTCAAATGAATAGATAACAGTAGTCGTCCTGCACGTCTCTGGTCGTGAAGTCTGTCATGATAGTTGTGTAAGGAAAGATGCCAGTGGAACAAACTATGTATATTATCAATCTTTGGGGATTGTCCCAGTTTAATAAGATTTTCTTGGTAGCTGCCATGGCCTTGGTTCCGAGTGCTCACCCAGCATCCCAGGAGGACCAGAAGTACAGTTCTGTAATCATGTTTTAAGCAAGCTACAGGCTGTAATGTACTAACCTGAGGCAGCTGTAGACTAATTTTGAAGTTTAGGACTTGCCCATATAATGTGCAAATCACAGAATGGTAGGGGTTGGAAGGGACCTCTGTGGGTAATCTAGTCCATATCTACCTGTTACTTCCGTACCTTGCACTTTTTCTGCTCCCTTGTTAAATGACTGACATTGTTTTAACAGGGAAAAAAGATAGGGAACACTAATATATACTTTTCTGTGACTTCTTTTTTAATTACTGGAGAAAATTTGCTCCAATTTATAGGATGCTTTTGGTAAGCATAACAGTGTCCGTGTTAAGCAACATAAATTTATCTGTACACTTTGTTCGTAAGAACACATGCAAACTAATTATGTTTTTATGTTCATAATAAAGCAGGGCTGCTGTGACGCAGATTGCATAGTTGGATAAAAAAACGAAAGGAACTTTTTGCTTTCCTTCTGCTGGTTACTGCAACTGTCCTATTCCTAGATACAGCAACAAAATCTTGAGGCAAATCAAGGTGTAGTAAATTTAAAGGAGCTTTAGGGCTAAGTCCCAAAGAAAGGATATGGAATAAAGATTTCAAAGGGTTTTAGTGATTGTGCTGGCAGGTATTCCCTTTTTTTAAGAGTCCTCTGCTCTTCTTATGAAGACAGCTTGAACCCTTCTTTCTGCAGCACCAACTCCTTGCAATTTCCTTAGTGAGTATTCCTCGCCTACAGCCCATGGGTTACCTCTGCGCTGCCCATCCACTCTGCTCCAGGGAGCAGCCTGGGCCCAGCCAACCTGTGTCCAGAGTCCTGGGCAGCCTGGTCGCACAAACCCCGCATGCTGCTTAGAACTGAGATTATTCTTAATGAAAAGACAATGGTGACTATCTTGCCCGCCTGCTTTGAGACACCTTCTAAAGCTAGGCTTCTCCAGGGACACTGCTTATCTTTCTGTTGACTATCGTGTCTAGTGACACTGGCATACCTTGATATGGGTTTCTCTCTTGTGGAAGGATCAGAGATGCTTCCCTAGATATAAGCTTTGGGGACCTCCTTGTTTGGTCCTCTGTAGCTCCTTGTAAAAGGGGATCCAGGAAGAGTAAGTGACAGCAGGGTCTATCCTCAACTATTGGATCCTCGTGGTCTCCAAAATGGTGTTCCAAACCTCTCATCTATCAGACAGAGATGTCTTTTCTATATGAATGAGGCCTTCAGATCTTCATATAGAGATCACACTTCATACAGAGATTTGTTATTAGATGTCTGTGAAGGTTCTGCTGTCAAAGTGTTTTACATCACCCAAATCAAAGATGGTGAATGTCACATGTAAACAAGGCACAGACTAACTGCCAAGAGGAATGACTTGGAGAACAGGCAGTCATTTGGAGGCACAAAAAAGGATTCGGACACAATACTCGTCCTAGAGGACTAATTTATCTTTTCCTGATTCGTGACAGAGATGTGGCTGACAATGTGGTTGTTGAAGAGAAAGAAATACCATGAGGGAAATCAGAAGGTCTGATGTTCAGCTGAGTTAAAGTTTGGTCTGCATCAGGCTACCTCCATTTCTGCTGTCGATGAAGGAAAGAACACCAGGAACTGAATATCACAGCTGACCTGGGCAAAGTACCTGACACTATGTCAATCAGTAAGCACAGGCCCAGCACCAGCAGCTGGGTCTCACCAGGGAAAATGAGGTGTGAATTTCTCAGGTTCTGTCAGGTCACATATATCTGCCAATTCAACCTCAAGAATTTTTTATTGATACATCCTTCCTCCAGAGTTATCTTTTGAACTGTAAAATCCTTCTTCTCCAGAAGGATGTCAGCCAGCACCTCTCTGCTAGCTGTGTACATAAACTTTCCAGATGTGGGTTCATGCAATGAGGTATGCTTTTTACCTGTTTGTTTCTCCTTTCTTGGGTCACATAGGCCAGAAACCCATGCATTATCTGTTTTCCACCCAGGTTCTTCACACTCGTTCAGCCACAAAGACGCTGTTCAGGAACTAATCCCTGATAAAGCACCTTGCTTCTCAAGGGACACCTTCCCAAGAATCAGTCAAACGTCTTTCTATGTAATGAAAGCATTTACATTCTCCTTTAGAGGATGAAGTGCTCATTGCTTTCCATGTCAGGAGCACTTTTCAGCAACACAAAGCACGTATTTGGACACCACATTCTGTCACAACAGCAGGCTTCTGATGGACTGTGACCTTTCATGTCCAGATGTCTGTGGTCCTCTTCCCAGAAGGCATCCACATACGTGACCTCCCTATATCTTAAATTTTGTGGGGTTGACTCTAAATTGTACTTCCTCCAGTGATGTCCATGCATGGCCTGCTAAAGTGTAAGTAAGCTGCCATCAGCACTAGCTTATGATTCCATTTTGATCCTGCTGGTAAAGTAGTTGGAGAGTTCAATCCAAGTGCAAATATAGTTATGTAGTAGCTAAGCAGAAACCATTATAGACAGAAGAAACATGGCCATAAGAGAAACCTATATCTCATTCAGCACAGGAAGAACTTAAGTACATGAAACATAAAGACAAAGCTTATCTATCCATACTTTTGGGGTTGCATTGGCTTTTCAAAAATTGTTACAAAGCCGCTACTCCCATCCCACCTGTGGAGCTCGGCAGGAGAGTAGATACACTGAGAAACTGAACCAGTGACAAAAAAAATAGTCATTATCTATGGAATTGGTTCACAAGTGCAGTTCCCTGAGTAGCTACACAAGCACTAAAGAGAGGTAGAAGCAACAGGCTTTGCATGGGGATGGAGTAGCAGCGTGAAGAAAACCCTCTTGGCAGCTGCGTAAAGTTCTGCCAGACGACAGCATTCCCATTACTGCTGCCACAGCTTGCAGTTCTTCCCAAACCTGTTCCTACTAGGTGATCCAGTACACAGGAAGTGTGCAATAGTGAGGATTTTATAACTTCATCAATGAGAAGAGATGACCTCCTAACACAGATGGATATTTGCACAGAGGGAAAGCTAAGTAATAAAAAGAAGGATTTTATGTCAGCAGTGTAATAAAATGCTAGTTAGACAAATTCAAGTTTTAGATGCAATTTCTTTTTAGGGTGTGTAATTAAATAATGGAGCAGCTTGCAAGGGAGATTGAGTGTCTACTATTTAAGATATTGCTTGAATTAGCTTTCTTAAACACATACTTTGCATCCACTTCCTTAACCACATATGTACTCTTCCTTAACACATGCGTATCTTTCCCTAGTATATGTTAAATCCAAGTTCAGACTAGGCATGCAGAGTCATCTTTTAGGCTTTAGAATCTATCAGTTCTTGTTTCTAAATCATCACGCTCTTCACTTATAAGCCATAGAAAGGAAAGTGTAGTCTGTATTGCCTTGAAAACACTCAGTCTTGCACTTTATCGATATAAGGCTCTCAATCCTCAGTCTTCTGCTTAGTTAAAAAACTTTCTTTCAGCTTTAACTCTTCAACTAAGGTGCTTCAAGGGAAAGATTCCCTTCTGTGCTGTATTGCTGGAACAGTTTCAGGATGAATGCACTCCTCCCAGAAGCTCAATACCTGTGATGACAGTCTTGCACAGATGTCTGAGCCGAGTGACTCCAGGGTCTGGTCAGAAGGCTAGTGGTCAGACTACAGCCAGGTAAAATGTTGTCAAGCTTTGCTCAGAATTACTGACATTATATGAGGTAAAGGAACCGGTCATCTTGGCTCTGTCTTTGGTGCAGTGCAAAGCAAGATTTAGTGTTCCCTAAATTTATGCAATTACTCAGTTATGTTTTCTCTTGTGGCCTCTGCTCCTTTACTAGTACTCCCAACACTGGATTTTTTTTGCAGCTGTTGAGCATTTAGATGACAGATTCAATCAACTATGTAATTCCAAGAGATGATTCTTAAAGCACTGCCTCTGATTCACCTTGTCATTTTATTGCTCTGTAATTCTGTATTATGACTTCTGTCAGTAACTCTACGGTCATCAGTAATCTGGGATTTTCCCTTTTCTCACCAGTATAGTATGCATAGACTCTTGTGCTGTCCCTTAAATTTACCTCGTCTTTCCCCCAAGATTTCTCTTACCCTTCTCATCACTCTTCTTAGTTCTTCCAAATCTCTGCATCAGTCTCCAGACCTTGCCTGATTTATCCTTTTACTCTTCTTACTCACCTCCAAGGGCTGCCAACTCTGCTCCTTCTTCCTACTGACACCCAGTCCCCATTCTCTTTCCTTTAGTTTTTGGAGTTTGGGTTTCTTTGGGTTTTTTCACCTAGATTCTGCAATGTGGCTCTTTTCCCAGATTTCTTTATTCCTTTCCTTTCATTTCTGCCCCTAGACTCTTGATCCTTATGTGATTCGCCTGCCCATTTCTCCTTCTATTCTGCTGAAGCTCAATCCCAGCTTTCTCTGGGATAATAAGATTTTTTATCCCAGATAACAAGATTTTTTAATCCCAGCTCACTCTGAGATAATAAGATTTTTTTTCTTCGTTTAAAAGGTATCCATTTCTACACAGTTCTCATACTTTTGGTCTCTCCTTCAGTTCTAGATACCAGTGTTCTCAACCAACTAGCTTTAAATTCTATTAAAATTCTAACCTCATAATTTCTTTCCCAGTTTCTACCCACATTAGCCTCTAGTCTCACTCCTGTACCCCTTCTGTCCTGACATTTTGTGTCTATCTGCTTCTATTCCCATTAACCTCCATGTTCTAACTGATCTGGTCATTATCGTTTCCTGTTTTGTCCGTGTTCTTCCTATATTTCAGAATGTCTGTTAACCCTTTTATTTCTCCCCTAAAGGCTGTATTTTGTTCAATTCCAGGCAAAATTTGAGGCAAGCAGGAAAAAAGTTAGTTTACTAGCAAAAATATTTCCTTCCTTTCAAATGCTCAAAAATGTGAAGGTTGAAAATCATTTCTTAGGTCTTTTTGTTCAATATGGCTGCATTTCTGCCTCACCTCCGCGTAGCAAACAGAGAAACAGTTTTTGCTAATTTAAAATGAAGGTTTTGCTGAGGAAAGGAAGTTTCAATGTTAAGAGCTTATGCTGGGAAAAACACAAAATGATTGCAAGCAATTTTGATGTTATTGGTCTTATCCCTGGGTGGTGCTCTCACTCCAACAAATCATGCAAATCCAGAATGAGTGCTCAGCAAACACTGAACACACAAAGAAGGGATTGTCCTTTGAGTAATATTTTAACTACGACAAGGGTGAAATAAAGTACCGATGATGATGCGATTTGGTTTATAAGCAATGAAAAGCCTCTAAGAGCAATGGCATAGCCAAGGAGTGTTTAAGTATTTTGTATGACTGTCATTCATTCTGATAAAAAAGTAGGGTCTAGATAGAAATAGCCCTAGATCTTTCCAAGGGCTTGTCTTGTTCTTTTCCAGGAACCTGAACGACAAATTCAGGGTGCTCCTCTGTCTGGGATATTTTCAATACCAGACACTGGAATCAGAATTGATGATGCAGGTCTTTTTTTGTTACTTTCAGTCTAGTCATGGTGAGATATTATTTGACCATATCAGCATCTTTTCTGCTTTCCTATTCCAGCTGGTGAAGGGATACACTGAATCCCAGTATTCCACTTAGCATTCATCTGCTTTAAATAGTAAATACACTGCAGCTTAATGTCTCTCCACAGCTGGGTACCTGCATTTAATTGTGATTCAGTTGATTTAGTCCAGGCAACGAATTTGCCTTGATATCTAATGGCAGATGTCCAACTCCTCTCCTAGGTGACACTAGGTAAAAACAGTGGAGAGTCAAGTGGAGGCTGACTAAAGTGTTGAGGAGTCTGTGGCACACAGCCTGTGAAGAGAGGTGGAGGGAGGTGAACTTCTTTAATCTGGTAAAGAGGAGAGGAAAAGCAATGTTACAATCATGCAACAATGGGTCAGTCACTGGAAGGGCAGTTACAAAGGGAAGAGAGCCAAACTCTTCCCAGTGGTTTCAAGCAACATAAGAAGGGACAACACAGCAAATTGCTACCTGGAAAGTTGAAGCTGCACATTAGATAAAGCTTTTTCCCCAGATGCTGGTGCAGGCCTGTGGCATTTCACCAGGTAGATGAGGGAGCTCTGACTTTGGGGGCTTCCATAACTAGACTAGAAGAAGCCACAGCTGCCCTAATCTAGGACTTTGATAGTCCTGCCATGAACAGGAGGATGGATGGGAGATCCCAGATGTCCTTTCCACCAGCCCTGTGGGATTGTTTCAAAAAAGAGCTGAGGCATTTGTATCCCCCCACTCCCCTATCTCTGCAGACCATAGAATTTCCAGTGACAACTCATAAAGAGGACATCCTTCTGAAAGCAAGCTGTCTCAGACAAGAACTGGGACTCAAACCTCACTTGCTTCTTAGACCCCACTGTGTCTGGACTACCACGCATGCCCTCTAACACTGGACGTTTGAACTGCTACTGAACTGATCCAGTGAGTTCTGCATTTCTAAGCTGTCATTGAAAAGAGTGCAGCATACCCTGAGAAACGGAGGAATTCTCCCAGCGTGATTTAAGATGATCAAGTGAAGAGGAGGCAGAGGAAGCAATCAGGGAGACTTTTGGGGAAATCACAGAACAAAAGTCACACATAGTTCTGCACAAGGTGAGAACATTCCCCACTTTTGGTGTCAATGTGATGGGTTTGAGGATGGAGATTTCTCGTCTGTCTCCTTCCTCAGCTGTGGCTCTGATACCTCAGTAGACATGAACTGTCTGCTGAACACCATGGCCTCCAGCCCCATGGCCATATATTTGCAGTGCCTGTTAGTTGTTTGGTTGTGCAACTTCACTCTTGCTAGATGGGTGGTTTTTTCGAGCTGAACCTCTACCTTGCATTTAAGCCACCTACATGGTTCCCACTCACTTACCACCTGGTGTTTCCTGAAGCTGACACTTTTCTCAGCATATTTTGCTATTTGCTGCTAGAATGCTGGTGATAGCTTTCCTCTCAATACCGGGAGGAGCATAAATGGAGCATCTTGGAAGAGTGGACACCCACCGTCTACAGCCTTCTTGAGGTGCTTCTTTCCAGACTGGATGACCGTGGCTGGGGAGAAAATTCCTTTTCTCAGATCTCTGGATAGTGGGTATGGAAAATTGAGCTTTCATCTGTCTGAGCAGAAGGAGTTGCCACAGAATCCTTCCTGGCAGAAGAACTGCAGAAACTTAAGAAGAAATGAACAACATGGCACAGATGCTCCAGAGCAGCCTTGAGGACTCATTTCTATACCAGTACAGAAAATATCAAGAAATAAACACTACTCTGTTTTCTTTAACAAAAGTATTTTCCTGTGCAAGGATTTTGGCTTATATTTGATGCCATGATCCTCCCTTCAGCTGCCTTTCTCCTGAGTATAGGTAGATGAGACACAGCCTAGGAAAAGAGGGCAAAGAGGTGGAGAGCAATCTCTTTCAAATTGTTGTCCTAAGCTCTTTGCGATTACGTCTAAAAGTCCAGGTTAAGATTCATGGAACCACTGTGTATTTGGGGGATATTATCCACCTAGTTGATGCATATTCTGTATGTTCTTCATAAAAAAATTTATAAATTAGATGACATAGAAACACACAAATTGTCCAGAAGTCCATTTCCCTCAGTGGCCCATCTTTAACAGCAGCCAGTTGGAGGCAGCTTTGGATAAGCACAAGAACATCTAATGATATTTCTTTGATGCTTTCAAGGATCTGTGTTACAGTTTGTTTATAAGCTAGAGTGCTACATTTGCCTTTAATAGCTCTTGAAGACATTTTTTGTGTTTATTGAAGCTTCTACCATGTCCGTGTAGTGCACAGTTTAACTATATATGAATGAAAAAGAAGGATTTGTGATTATTTTGAACCCACTGTCTGATCATTTCACTGAACCCCCTTTGTCTTGTATTATTAGCCTTTTCAAGCTCTCAAGCTGTTCTATACCTTTGATTATCTTGTTGACTCAGACTGTAAAGGCATCTAACAGAGATCCTATGATTAGCACAAAGTCTGAATGGGCAGATGTGGTTGAGTAAGCACACAAAGAAACAGCAGAACAGCACTCGAAAGACTGGCTTGTGCTGATAACAAAAGGTGACAGTTCAAGCAATGAAACTGATGAACATATTGCTTTTGGGAAGCCCGGAAGACCTGAATCCTGATAAGTTCATAGCATAGATAACTCATCAATGGGAAGCAACGCGTTGGCGGAACATCACACATGCTGTTCCTTTTTCTGTTAGAGACCAGCAGGAAGACAGCTTCTACCAAAGGACTTCCCCATAGTAACTGTGGACATCTGCAGCATATTGAAGATGTGACCAAAAACTGATTTGTCATTGCCAGTCAAGAAAAGCCTTACAGATGTGATGGCAACTCAACAGCCTGTGTCCTTTATCATCAATGCTGCATCCAAGTGATCCTGGCCAGACCTCCGGGGTACACACATTTTGGTGCCTATGCATTTTGATACATACACTTCAGAGAGGCCCCCTTGGCCCTGTTGTATCACTCCTGAGGTGTCTTGTACCAATCACCCTGCATCCTCTGCTTTCAGCCCTCTTCTCCCTTGATTGTAGTCCACATCCCCAGTTATTCCTGGCATAAAATCCTCCTCACCAGGCTGGCCAGCCTGCTGGCAAACTTGTTTTTTTGTGAGGTGGATGTCCTCTTTCTACAGCAGTCCTTGTTCCTAAAAGAAAGTCCCACAGTTGCAAAGGCCAAAACCTTGACAACATCACCAGGTGCACGAGATGCCTCTCATGCCCTCCACCCTCAGTCCCAGAACCATGTAGTCACTCCTGGTGCATTCAGGCTCTTCCGTGGCACCTTATCCTTTATGCACATGCAGATGAGGTGCAGGTGGTTGCAGTCCAAGGCCCAGACAAGCCTCAGAATTCTCTCCGCAATGTGCCAGACCTGAGCCCCTGGCAGGCAGCAAACCTCCCTACGTAGTAACTCAGGTCATCAGATGGTCACCTCCCACCACAGGCACTTGCTTTCTCTTTGTGTAGATGCATGGTTCAGGCCCAGCTGTGTCTGATGCTTCCCAAGACATGGCTTTTCCTATGTTGTTTGTAACCAGGGCATTGATCCTTATTCTGCCATTGCAGATCTGCAGGTGGAGAAGGAGCCTTCCTCCCATTGCCAGAAGTAACAAACTTCCAGTCTTGGGAGTCTCCATTTGCTCCACAGCTGAACATGGACTCTGGCTGCTCCTTCGGCATCCCAGCTGAGGGTTCAGGGTCCTGTATCTTCAGGTTATCAGTGAAGATCTGGTCAATCTCTTCTGCATCTTTCATGATACTGGGCAGACTGCCCACCTCCTCCCACAGCTCTTTAACTTGGCAGCACAGCTTTATCTTTCAAGGGCTTGCAGTGTGTCATTTCCATGTAGACACTACTGCTTTAACGTTCAGAGCCCAGAGCTGTTCATAGATCTCTAGATAATAATTCACAACCTTAACTGCAAGATTGCCCTTTCTAACAAACAGAAATATTCAGGCAAATATCTGCCTGCAAATATCTGAAAGCAAAACTTTCAACAATGAACAAAAATGAGATCAAATATCAAGGGAGGAGACTCAACAGAGCTTTGTAGTTTTAATCCAGCACTGTATTTATGGCCTGATTTCCTAAAGACCCATTCATACTGTCTTACTTGACCATTTACCCATGTCAGGTACCTTTTTAGCTTGAGATCTCTTGCAGAAAAAAACTGAACCAGTTAGAGATCTCAAGGGATCAAATTTCTGCACATTTGTGTAGAGAAAAATCTGCACAGAGGCCATGACACCCTACACATTGAACAGAGGCAGCATTTTGAGTTCCATGGTCCATCAAAAAGAGCCAGAGGTGGCTATGTCTAGGAAGGAAGGATTAAGGATAAGGGATGCAGGAAGGAGCTGGAGTAGAAAGTCAAACAGAAGCCACAAAGACACCTGTCCATTCTAAAAATTAAAATGGATGCAACAAGTGCTGCTTGTTTCCTGTGTGCCCCATCCCAACACTTCACACCCCAGCTGCCATCCTCAGTGAATGCTTTTCACCATCGCAGTCCTTGGCATTTGCCCCTGAATAAAGCCTGGTGTGCAAATCTGAATGTGCCCCATAAATTGTTATCTCCAACAGAAAAACATGGCTGATATTTTCAGTATTTCCTGAGGTGGCTGCATACCCAGTTTCCCTTAATTTTAATTTAGCCTTCTAGCACCGAATGGGCTCATGCCTTTTTCTTTTATTTAGTCATGATGGAGCTGCTCAAGAAACATACATTGCCTTGCCTTGTCAAGGATTCAGCTTTGAATTTTATCCTTTGTGAGACTTGCCTGTGAATCTGTGTGTAACTGCAACAGCTGCGTGAGAACAGACCAACCGTGCCTTTTTGTTTAGAAATTTATAACTATGACCTTGACGTTTGGATGATATTTTGTTGAAACTCCTAGTGTGTACCACACCCTCCACTGCATTCCTTGCCTCTCTCAGAGGCTGCGTGTGTGACCTGATGTAGGTTTGGCCTCATTTGCCAAAAGTGCTGATATTGTACCAATCTTGTGCAAATGTGCCTCCAAGTCACAGTGTACAGAAAATGATTGCCAGGTAAGCTCAGGCCCTGCAATAAGGCATGCATTTATTTTTTCATGTATTCAACTCCACATCATAGCATTTGCCACCAAATATAGCAAAAATGGAAGGCTGGCCATAGCAGTGTGAGAATGTTGGTTTATAACAATACAGGATGTGACTCTAGCAGATCATGCTTCATGGTATGTGACCTCTCCACAACCAGTGCCTTGGTAAAGAGAAGGAGCTAATGACTACCTCAAGGAAGAGAGTAACTATTGGGTGCAAGTTTCTTTTAACATTTGCCTGTAACACCAAAGAAATTAGACATACAGTCCTGATGTATCCAAAAGCACTTTGCTACTGCGAGACTGAGAATATAGGCACACAGCTAGCTCCAAAGGCAGATGCTGGTTTGAAATTTCACAATTACAGCGACAACAAAAAGTTTATTAATATGTATCAGGAACAAAACTTTTATTCTGGAAAAAATTATGTGCAAATGCTATGTTGTGCATTGGTTCCTTGCTTGTTTTCCCAGGTATGTGACATCTGATATAGCAGAGATTGTTAGTTTATAACATAAAAAGCTTGTCTCCATCCTCACAACTTAGGGTGGAGGAACACTGGCAGGTGGGAGAACCCAAATTATACCCAGCCCCAGCTACCCCACGCTCACCACAGGAGAGTGAGCAACCCATAAAAGGCTCATCCACACACAGGCACATACAGACAAACACACATGGGCACAGACTCACAGTGGCAGGTGGGGAAATCACCCTGTCAGAGAAAGGAGATCATGCCTTCATGCCCTGCCTCCTCCCAGGACTGTCCCAGGAAAACCTCAGCCCCATGGTCCAGGTGTGAATCCCACCATCATGAGTCATCCTTCTTTCTCTGCCTAGGGATACGGGACACATTATGGGATACAGGTAAAGAAAGTTTCAGGATCTCAGTAGTCTTACTACATGATGCTCAGAGGAAGAATCACAGGTGGGGAAAGGGAGGGATCGATGGGATTTGGAGAGGAAGAAACATGGGACCAAAGAAGAAAAAGGGGGTAAGAGACGCCAGTCACATGTAAATATCTTATTTGTCAGTATGCTTGTCCTGCCATGCCCTGATCCCGATCAGTAAAGTCTGTCCTGTCTTCTCATTAAATTCCATTTCTAACTGTTTTTCTGGGTCATGCACTGTTTGTTCTGTCTGCAAGGTGGTCTGAGTGCCAGCAACCGGAGTAGGACTGTGGGTTGGAGGGCTCACGTGCCAGCAGCTGGAGCCGTGTGGGTGTGTGAGGGGTAGTGAACATCCAGCCAGACTAGCTGACGAGTGGGGAGCCAGGAGCCCGTGTGTGTCTCTGAGGGTGACACACTGGAGGATCTGGCTATCAGAGGCAGCAGAGGGGTCCAGGCCAACTGCTGGAGAGATCATGAGGTCTGAGGGGGTCATTGGAGAGACCTGTTTGCATGTGTGTGCATGTCCATGCATGGGAGACACTGGGGGAGAGCAAGGATCCAGGAGCAGCTCCTGAACTGACGTGCGCGTACTGCGAATACGCGCTTGGTTGTGTTACTGGCTGGACCTGGTGACATTGACCTGTTGCAGCCTTCCCTCTCTTGTGGTACCAGATTCTACAGCTCCCTACAAGAAGCGGCATCAGAAAAGAGCCACAGCAGTTAAATTAGTTAGGGACCAGAGTACCTCCAAGGAGGCACACAGTAGGTGTTATTTGTGAGTACAGGATGTCAGGAGATAGCTGGATTTGAAAAGTGACTGGACAAATTAATGCTTAAACATAGTTATGACAGTGTTTGTTTATTAAGCATCAGCATGCTAGGGGTTAAATAAAATCCAGAAGATAGGAGCCCTGCCTCACAGAATTTATGGCAAGAAAAATGTTTGCTCAGTGTAAAATAGGGGCAATTGGAGATCCCGTTTCCTGAGGCTGGCTGATCACTCTAGGGTCAAAACTAGCAAATGACCAGGTACAACTTCATAACAAAACACTCTCATTTGCAGTGAAGCTTTGTGGGAGGATGTGGGCAAAGTCTGCTGCATCCAGTCAGGTGGTATCCAAGTTACTGGGGCCTTTCTAAAGCCATTTGCTTTCTCTTCTACCAGTCTTTCATCTTCTCCTTAATAAAAACAACAAACCTATTCCAATAACACTCTTACAGTCAAGGCTGAAGAATATTACCATTTATTGCCTGATAAAGCTCTGTGCATAACTCTGACATCATCTTTCAAACATGTGCCAGCCCTGTGGCCTGGGTGTACCAGAAGGTGCCAACAGAAAGCTCTACCAGCTGCCCTGTGGCAGGCCACAGTGGTCAGCAACCCACAAAGACCGTCCCTCCTCATGGGGCTCCTCTGAGCGTGAGGTTCTGGAAGGGGATTTTTCCCCCACCTGCATCGCACTTCTTCAGTGTCACGCCAGGACACAAGTGAGAGGCTGATCAGAAAAGCACAGCAAGCCTCCAACTAGCAGGGTACCGCACATGAGCCTTGAGAGTAAGAAGGCCCATGGGCCATGCGACACAACATCGGAGGCAAAGGAAAGCGTAAGGAAGGGATTTGTACAGCGAGGTCAAAGATCAGCATGTGGAACCAGATGGCCAGACACACAGACGCTTCGGAGATCACCTTTAGAAGCGCGCAGCTGTATTACTGTGTCTTAATTAGTTGATGTGGTGCATTAGGAATTAAAGGGGAGAAACAGAGAAGTGCAAGTACTAGCAGGATACACGCAGCCTCCCTGGAGCTAAAGAAGTTGTGCCCATGCGAAACCAGAATAGTTCACACAGCGATTGATCCACATGGATTTATACTGAGCTACAGATTTACATTTTCTTTACAAAGCAGAAGCTATTCTTTCTGAGTCATTCCCAGGATATGCATGTCTAACTTCAGCGCCTACAAGAGATGGAATTCCATAACTTCCTCAGAGAAGTCCAAAGCTTCACTATATCTGTTATTTGAATCTTTTCTCTTTGAATCAACCTTTTGCTGCATTTTAAACCCATTATTCCCAGTTCTGTTCATGGAAATGGAGATCAGACCAAACTTGTTCTCTTTTATCTACTGCCTACAAATGCAAGGGTTATTTTCATCCTCACCCCTATCTTATTTATTTTCTGCTTATTTTTTCCATCCTCTCTTACTGGTCTGTCCCTTCAAGGTCACTCATGGTCCTCTCTGTAGTCATACTAGCAGTCCCAGCTCTTCTCTGAAGCGCAGCTCTCTAAATGAATGCAAAAGGTTAATCCACACACTCTGTGAGTCGTGGCTCTTCACATTCCAGTCTGTGCTTGCCGTTTTCATGACGCAGTGATCTGGCTGGCTCATGTCCAGCTGGTGTCCCACCACGAGTACGTCAGTCTCAGTTGTCTATGTGCTGTGAATATGAGCAATCAGAGAAGATCTGAAGGTGCAAAACAACAGCCCACAGATTTCAGTGTAAATAGAGCATGCTGCAGGTAAAGGGAGCATTAGGCAGGTGTGTGTGCAGGGCGGGAGTGTGCACATACCCTTCAGGAGGAGCTGCTTTTTTTGCATGTTTTGAAAAGAGCTGGGAAGATGAAGGAAGAAGCAATGGCTCTGAGAAGGACAGCAGAAACCTCGTTTTGCCAAAATAGCCTTTTCCCCCTCCCTCCGGCCTTTATTTCCCTCGTTAACCACACGAGGGCAACCTTATCCTGTCATTTCTGGGAAATTAAATTGTCTGATGAAGGTTGAAGACACTCTGGACAGCTATTTCCCAGCAGAGAGCACAAAGGGAAACATTCCTCTTCGAATGGAGATGTATTAAAGGACAGAACTTAACGCAAAGTTGGACAGAAAATACTAACAAAAGCTGTTTCTTACACTTTTCCTTGCATTAAAAGCGTACTGGTAGCACAATGGCTTGCCCTGTCTTTAGCAGTGAGAAATGAGAAGCCCAGGTCATGTCTCATAACCAAGGCGAGGTAGGGTAACATAACAAACATAACAGGAAAAAAGTCTTGAGAGGGATGATGAGAATGGGAAGGCTGACAATCACAGGCCTAAAAGTTGGTTTAACTTTTCTACTTCTGTATCTCAGATTTGATATTTTATCATGAAACTCCAAGACCAGATATCTTTGTTTGTAACAGATACTTCCAAGGGATTTTACTTAATGCATCATATACTGAATGGTAACAGGCCTCCATTTTTACCATTTTCCTTTGACTGCCCTCTCTCACATACATTTCAACCCCAAATTATATGGTTAAAGTTCAGTAAGATTGTACTTGTTTCTGCTAGTATTGTCATGATGAACCAATTTCCATAAGCATCTGTGAGTGAGTTTCTTTCCTTTTTAGTTTATTTCTCCATTACTCCTCTCATCAAGTATTAGCACTTGCCAGTGCTCTACCAGTGCAGTAATTCCCTAGATACTGGTACGTAAACTCACAGAACCACAAAATCATGCAGAGGAGACCACAGAAGGAACCTGTGTACTCCAGTCTCCTGACCAAAGCAGGCCCAGTTAGAGCAAGTTGTCCAGTTGAGTACTGATTATCTCCAAGTGTGGAAATCCCTCTTCCAGTGTTTGACCATGCTCATGGCACAAAATGTTTTCCTTAAATCAAGTTGAAATTTCGATCTCCCGGATTGTGCCTATTGCCTCTTATCCCAGCCCTGGGTGCTTCTCACCCTTAGAGGAGTCTGTCTGTCTCTTCTCCGCACTGTTCCAGCAGGTATGTCTACCTGTCTTCTCCAGGCTGAACAAACCCAGTTCCCTCAGCCTCTCCCCATCATGTGCTCCAACTCCCAGTCACCTTGGTGGTCCTCGGCTGGACTTGCTCCAGTGTGTTAATGCCTTGCTTATATGGGGAAGTTTCCAACAGGACTTGGAGTTCAGGTATCATCTCACAAGTGCCAAACAGAGGAGGATTCTTTTCCTCACCCTTCCTGAAGTGCTGCTGCTAATACAGCCAAGGATGTGGCTCCCCTTCTTTGCTGTAAGGGCACACTGCTAACTTTAATACAATTTGCTGTCAGCCAGGACCCCAAGCTCCTTTTCTGCAAAGCTACTTCCTGGCTAGTTGGCTGCCGACCTGACTTGCCACCCAGGATTCTTCTGTATCAGATGCAGTGATTTGCATGTGCCTTTATGGAACTTCAAGAGGTTCCTGTCAGCCTGTTTTTCCAGTCTGTTCCTGTCCTTCCAAACAGTAGCTTTTAACTCCAATGTATTGACTGCTCCCCCTACCCGCTTTGGTATAATCTACAGATTTACTGTGAGTATGCTCTGTCCCATCATCCAGATTATTATAACAGGCATTGAATGGTATTGGCCTCAATATTGGCCCCTGAGGGACACCTCTGGCGACTGGCTGTCAGTTGGATTTTATAACACTCATCAACATCTTTTGAGTTTGATGGGCCACTGAATTTTCCACCTACCCTGAGTCCTTCCATGCAGTTCATATGTCATTAATTTAAGTATGTTATGGGAGACCATGTCAAAGGCCTCTCTAAACTGAAGGTATGCAATGTCCACTGCTCTCTCCTTGTCTACAGAACCAGTCATCTCACCAGAGAAGGCAACTGGGTTACTCAAGCATGGCCTGCCCTTAATAAAAGAGAAACACCACTAGAGGAGGAAGAAATATTCAACCAGGCAGTGGTTAGTGTTAACAAGAATTCTGCCCGTACTCCTTAGACTTCTGAGCACAAGGTAACTGTGCCTACCACAGTGCCTACCACTGTTTTTCTTTATCTTTCCCTTAGCTGCACTCCTCTGCATTGCAATGCTGCTCTGGCTTTTATCAGATGATCCAGGGGATTGCTTCCCAAGTATCCATAATGACTTCAAGTGTGGCAGAAGACACTATGATGCTGCATTTGGAGATTACATCTTGAGCCACGTGGCTAGTAATATATTTTAAATAATGGCTCGGGAAGAGAAGACAGAAGAAGTAATCACAAAACAAGCAGGAGATGAAAACACTGATACGAGTTAAGTGCCCAGAGCTGAGATGGCATTTTTGTGTGGTACTTTGGGCAGGCACAAACTCACTCTGCCACAACCTAGGCCAGATGGAAACCATGAGTAGAGAAGATCAAACTAATCTATTCTGCCTCCCAGAAAAGTGAATTAGCTCAAGCTCTGTGTCTTGCTCAGCATGTTCATGAGATTTTTAATCTGTTTTGTGCACAGGCACAGTGAGCTCCCATCTGTTGTAGAGTCAGACACAGAGAGGAGGCATCTGAGGGCAAACTGGCATGTAGAGGTACCAGTAGGAAGAAGTACCTGCCATCTTGTCCACCAAAGGGATGTCTGGAGAAGAAAGACTTTGTGCTTTCATTGTAGTTTTTTGCTTTTCACTGCTGTCTTCTTACTTCATTGTATAAGAATTCAAAAAAAAGATTTAATCCAAAATCTTTTAGGAAAGGTCAGTTTTAGAGCATCAGCTTCTCTGAGAGTAACTGACTTGCAGCCACCCAGGCTGGAACATGTGCCTCTGCTGATGTAAAATTTAGAACCACTTGCAAGCTCCCCAGTACCTCAAAGAGCAAAGGTGGTCAGTGCTTGGGCGGGTACTGGGAGGATGGTGAACTGGGCTTCTCAGGCACATCTTGTAACATACAACAGACTGGGAAGAAACAAACGAAACAGTTCATCAGCTGTTGATTCACCAAGTAGCTGTTCTGCTAGACACTTGTGGCGTGCAATAGCGCAAAGCAGAAAATGGACTGGGAATTATAGAAGTACCTCTGTTAATAAGCTACAGTCTTCTCCCTGGGGAAGGAGATTGCCCAATAAAAGCTGCAAGTTGAGATAGATATATATGAAGTTTTTTTGCCTGCAGTTATTTGGAACCTTCTGGGCCCCTGTGTTTTTCTTTTGTCCTTAAGGCTGCATAGAAATAAAAGCAGTAACAGGAAATGTTGCCTACAGATATATCTCCTAACACAAACAAAACCCAAATCTTCAGTGTAAAAGCCAGAATCAGAGGCATGATACACCAAGAAAGCAGAGCTTTGGCTAATGCTTCCTCTGGAGTTTCCCATGCAGGACTTTCACGTGCACAGTCTATTCAGTGCCTAGGAAAGCATGGGCTCTGCACAAGACTTGGCTTACACAGACAAGGAAATTTTCAACATCTCCTTTTCATGTAAATTTCTGTTGTCTGAAATGATGTGAATTTACTCTGAAACTTCCCCACAGACTTGGTTCACACATAAATTCTGTTTTTTCTGTTTCCCTTTGATTTTGAGGCAATACATAGGAGCTCATCAGTGAGACCTTTTCCTGGTGAAATGAACCAGAATAGTCAAAAAATTATGGGGTGAACAAAGGCCCATTAAGAGATTGCTTCTACTCGTCTGACCTTCTACGTGGCCTCCCAGATTACGCAAAGATGAAGCAGGAGCATTTCCCAGCCACTCCCCTCTCCAGAAAAACTTATGCCCGAAGTGCAGTGCTGCAAAAGAGAAGTTTAAATCTCATTTAAACTAGCAGCATTCCTTGATCCATGATCAATTTTTCCAATGTGAAGTATTGTAAGAGTACAAAGATGTCTTTCAGTGTCCTAAGTACAGCGAGTTGCCTTCTTTTGTTCATATTCTTTATAGAATAAATAAGCTTAGATTAATTTTTGGCCATTCACCAAATATTTACTTTTTTTCCTGAAACTTTGAAGAAAACTCACCTGTTAGAAATATCTCCCAATGAAAACTCTTGACATTATAATATTCTCATGAGTAAATGAAAGACAGATTCTTAAGGTAAGGTGTCCAAACTTCAAGTAAGTCTTAGAACTCTTTCCCTATAATCCACCTTTCTTTTTGTTTTGATAGGTGAATACCATCAATATGCCTAATAAATTGGATAAAACAGAGCTAGAGAACTGTACAGAGAGGAACTTTTTACAGTCTAGAGATACAAATGTCAGCTGATACAGGGTGACTGATGAAGAAACTGATGAAGCAAGGAGATATTTCTGACTTTGGCTTTATGTTGCAACAGGTGACACTGTGGTCTAGATAAAAGATAAGATTTAGAGTAAGCAACAAGTCTTAGGTAGCATCCATGTTTGCTGACTTTTAAAGGAAAAATAGCAATGAAAGTATGTCAGCAAGGTGGTGCAGCCTTGGGACATATTAACAGAGCAGTGGTGAATTGGTGGACTTTGAATTTTTCCAAGATACACCTAGGCAAAGCCGTGACTTCCCTGATCTAGTGTTGGTGATTGTCCTGTTCTAAGCATGAGGCTGGATCGGAGACTCCTTCCTACTAGCAGTACTGCAATTCTGAAAGCGATTAACAAAAAGACTCATCATCCTGGAACAGAGAAGACCAAGGTGTATGGAAAAGAGGGAGGAAAAGTAAAGAGCAGTATGGAGAAGGCTGATAGGATTTAATTCCTCAATGTCAAACTTGTAACATAAGAACTAGGAAGCACCACATGAAACTACAGAGTTGCCTGTTCAGAACACAAGCAAAAGGGTTTATCTCTTCCTGCAAGGGATAATTAAGCTGTGGACCTCCTTGTCACATGCAGTAACAGATGGCAAATATTTGCATGAGTTTTAAGAAAGAATGAAAAAGCTCTTGAAAAGTCCATGGCGGGCTACTGAGCAAACTGCACACTCTGTTTTCAGAATTATCACAGGAACAACACTGTACACTTGCCCCATTCTTTCACTTTTCTTTATGCATCAGATGGCTTTCCAAGTGTCTTGACCAAAACCATCCCCACTTCCACAATGTTTTTCAACAAACTGGTTAGTACCTTCTTTCCTCAGGTGGACTACATTGTGATGGCACTGTTTGGAAGAATCCCGTGGGTAAGATGGTGGTTTTGAAGGTGAGGTTGTTATTTTACTGTGTTAATGTCTGATAGGCAATCCACCTCCCTCTGATGCGAAAGAGTTGTTTTGTGCTTCTGAGAGGCAGTGCATAATCACCACCAGTGGAGAGGCCACCAGTGAATGAAGTGCAGACCTGTTCCCATGACACTCACAAAACCATATTCCTGTCAGCTGAGGCATCTGCTGCAATCATTACCTTGTTATTGCATGGAGACTGATAACAGAGATTGAAAGTTAGGGAAATAACAAATCAGATCATAAAGCAAGCTCACTCTCCAGAGTCCAGGGTCCAAGGACAGGAATTTCTGGCCGTAAGTGCAGCTGTTCTTGTGCAGATGAAGTTACAAGAGCATACTTTGATATATATGTATATATGATTACACTGAAAGCAAAACAAAAACTTTAGATCCATAGGTGATACAGACACACACACACACAAAAAAAGCCCAGGGACTTAGCTGGTAACTAAAAACCACCATCTAATGACCTGGAACACGAGACTTTCCCCCAAATTAAGTTTTGCAGAGCATAAACTAAAACCATGAGAGACAAGAATGAACAATCTTCTAAGAAACAGATCTTCTGAAACCTCCTTTGATAATATTTTTTTCTCAATTGGAAAAGAAAAGCCAGAGAATAAAACAGCCACCACTAAATATCTTGTAATTTTCCTTATGCAACTGAGGAGTCTCATTTCTGCAGGACACACAATTAAATTAATATTATTTTTTATTTCAATATCAGTCCAGCAGGCTGGAGATGTACTTTTCTCCTGGCCACATGATTCCATATCCAGCTCCTATAATATACTTGCAACTTAATTCTTCCTCAGATTCTATGGCATTTCCGTGGGCACTAAAGAGGTAGGAAACAGAGGCTTAATTTAATTAATTAACTAGAATGGACCCCAGTGACTGTTAATCTTATATCCATGCTTCATAGCATCAGTCCTGAAATCAAACTGTCGATTTTTCTGGAAGATGAAGACCAGAAGTCAGCAGCTGCTTTAAAAAGCAGCCTTGGAAAACTGAACTACAACAATGTAAAAAAAACCCAAACCCCACCAGAGATGAGTACATTTCATTCTACTTGGTTTCCGAGAGCAATAAACAAAAGATTGATTAATGCTAATGATGATACTTGTGCTTGTGATGTTAAGGATTGTTATGGAGATAAATGCATACATAATTTTATCTAATCATGCTGTATACATATTTGATGCCATCCGGCATCAGATGGTGAGAGTATTACCCCAATGCAAGCAATGTCACAGTAGTAGCATCTCAGAAGTTCCGTTCCTCCATCGTATGAGTGCTGGTCGCTCTTTAAACAACACTTCTTCCATGCACAGGAGCAATGCATCCGCCTGAGAAAGAAATCGAGCAAAGGAGGCAGGAGACCTGCATGGTTAAATAAGGAGCTTCTAGCGGAGATCAGGCAGAAGAGAAAGGTCCATGGAATGTGGAAAGAGGGACAGGCCACTTGGGAAGAGTAC
>Ga0065711_1030730_pt1 | contig 31602 bp, 22 predicted proteins | sample Hoacrofraction12_FD_59098 | JGI IMG/M metagenome (GOLD analysis project Ga0065711, IMG submission 59098) | Hoatzin crop microbial communities from Cojedes, Venezuela - Epithelial fraction 12 v2 (version 2) | ecosystem: Host-associated > Birds > Digestive system > Esophagus > Crop | place... | reverse complement strand
GCATAGCACCTCTCCTCGTGGGTTCCACTATCACTTGGAGAAGGAAGTTATCATCAACACATTCCAGGAACCTCCTGGATTGCTTACACCCTCCTGTGTTGTCCCTCCAACAGATAACAGGGTGTTTGAAGTCCCTGGTGAGGACCAAGGTTTGTGAATGTGAGGTTGCTCCTATCTGCCTGTAGAGGGCCTCGTCCACCCATTCTTCCTGATCGGGTGGCCTGTAGCAGACCCCCACTATAATGTCACCGGTCCCTGCCCTCCCTTTAATCCTGGCCCATAAGCTGTTGCTCAGCTCCTCATCCATCCCCAGGTGGACCTCTATGCACTCCAGCTGGTCACTGACATAAAGGGCAACACCCCCTCCTTGTCTCCCCTGCCTGTCCTTCCTGAAGAGCCTGTATCCTTCCATTCCAACACTCTGGTCGTAGGAGCCACCCCACCACATCTCTGTGATGCCAATAAGATCATAGCCCTGCAGGTATGCACACATCTCTGACTCTTCTTGTTTATTCCCCATGCTGCATGTGTTTGCTTAGAAGCATTTCAGTTGGGTCTCTGATGAAGCTGAATTACTGGCTGGAGTTTCTTTGTCCTGCCCTTCAGGGTGCTCTGCTGCTGACCTGTGATCTTTCTCCAGTCTCTGGGCATCTACTGCTGGGATCGGCAATGTGGACGTCCATACACGGATGCATAGTGCCATTTGAAATATCCGCTGCTGACCTCCAGCTATTGTTCCAGAATGACACAAGACTCCCTTCGATCTTTTATTACTTCTGCCAATTGTGTTCAGATTTTTGGATCTGGATGCTTTGGGGCACCTCAAACACTATTATGCACATATGTGGTGGCAATTAATCAAATTCATAAACAGGAATTCTTTTTGAAGTTAAGATACTTAAATTTAGGTGTTTGTATGTGAACCAGGTATGCAAACTCACACTAGGGTCCATGAGGTGCAAGTCAACGCAGCAGGGATGCACAGAACACTCTTCAGCTCATTCCAAAGTAGACTGTGCTGAACTGAGCCTCTGGTCTTTACAAAGCACTAGTTGACTTCAACCACATGTCTGAATTTATATTTTAATAGGAAGAGATCAGGTCAATACAGTCAACGGAGTTAATCTTATCCTAAAGCAGATGGCTATATGCTTTAGACTCCACTGCCTGTATTGACTTCCATTTACTAAAATGGAAATCCAGAATCCTATGTCAGAGGTAGATGGCTAACCCTGTAGACATCAAATGTCAGTGGGAGGAGTCCCGCCTCCACTAAGACTCTACTAAGTCTCGAATCAGGACAGCTTTTTCATTTATATCACTCTCTATAGAAACACTCGAATGCAGGTTTCTTCATGTTGCACATCAGCCTGTACATCCATGAAAACCTCCCTTCACGTATTTTAGCCTTTTTAAGGAAAGTCTGAAACAAACAATTTTCAGTGAAGGAATTTGTTTTTGTAGAGCCAAAGCATGGCTTCTCAATAAAAGTAATTTTTGGTGAAAATCTTTTACTTAGGCCTCTTAATATTATCCTTCTCATCTCATGTCTGAGTAGGCCTCTTACAGAAGGTGTCAAATACATTTTCTTCCTTAATATTTCAACAGAAATTGTAGAAGTTATGAAATGCAGTTTAAAAGATTTTCCTTGCAGAGATCAAGTCTAAAACCAGAAAAAAATTTCCAAGCCTTTTAGTTGATTAAAATAGACTTTAGGGAAGAATTTAAACTTTGGGTAATATTGATGACGATTTCCATTAAATTTAAGAAAGATTAATTGCTTCTTTTAATTAAAAATAGTATTTTTATATAAAATACTGTGTTAAGAGCCATAAAAACAGCATTTTCCCCAAACTGATGGACATATACTACCATGACCTTCTCTCATTCCCCTTCCAATTTTTTTAATCATTTTCCTGTTTTAGCTGGATATCTACACTGACAGTAAAGGCTACCTATAGAAGGCATCTAATTACTCAGTTTTAACAATAGATGTATCTTATAGGAACAACATTCTTGTTACTGGAATGGAACAAACATATATATCTATCTGTGCATGCATAAGTATAAGTATGCAGAATGATATAAATGATTTTAAACATATTTCTCGTTTAAAGAATAATATCCAAACCTTCTTGAAAAACAATAGTTCAGATGAAGATTTCAAGAAAAAACCTATGAATTCTAGATGTCAATGACCATTTGCATAACATAATTTCACTATATGACTTATAAATGGAGCTGCAACTTTACATGGCCTAAGCACGTTTTAAAATATTCTGCTGAAATAATTGATATTAAGTGGATACAGTGGGTTTATGTTAAGCTACAGAAATCTGTATTTTTTGACACATAAAAAATTAGTATTGGCACTCTAATAAAGACCTGGGAAACAGTATGCATATTTTAGACTGCAAACCAGTACATGGTTTCAAGGAAAAACATATACAAAACAGTGTCGGAAATGCTACAAACAAATGCCCCTGGAATCCTATTTTGCATACAGTGAGTCTTTAAAAGGAAGTATGTCTGGGGAAATCTGCCTCTGAGCTACTGAAATTGGCTCTGAGAAGGCAACATAGAATGATGTATAGGACAAAACTGTTATTTAGTGGTTACTCGACAGAAGGTTTTCATAATTTCCTTACATCCTGAAGATGAACCACAGAACAGAGAACTGGAGGATAAAGTATTTCTCTACATGACACTTGATCATGCTCTAGCTAAGAATTATGAAGACTTCATTACCTGCCTATATACTGAAAACTTAGTTTTACTAGAGCTGACTTAGGTTTTTTGTCATAACATCCTGCAAAATTAACAATATTCAGTAACTGTATCCTGTGGTATGAAATGTCAAATAATAACTTAAGGAGATGTCATATGCAAATAAATGAGTAGCAGGAGACCTCAACCATTGCATTTATGAGATGATTGCAAAAAGTCTTGAACTTGTAATGCTGTAGAAAATAAGTTGGAATTATTAGTGACACAAAATAAATGACATAATAAAACAGACCTGTGTTTACTTTGCAGAACTTCATAACTTGGTCTGTGAATTGATTTCTTTCTCACAGAGAGATAAATTTGGAGAGTAATAGAATGGCCCTATCCTGGCTAATGCAAACTCACATATAGCCATTCACACTTCTCATCCTTCTTCTTTCATCAACGTATCATTAAGGAAGATCCTTCTATAGTTAAAGTTGCCTGAGATGCTTGTTGCAGTTACCCAGTCAAACCTACCTGTAGTCAAAGCCTCTTCAGGTAATTACAAGAAGCAATGAAATGATATTGTAGAGATGTTTTGTCTTTAAAAATATTTCCCTTCTTTTAGAGTAAACCTCTTTTTCTATTACAAAGCCTTTAAAACTCGGTGATGACTTCAAAGTCTCAGAACATCTGCCTAATGTTCTTCCATCTGTGATAAAAGGCTCCAATGCAGTTCTCTGAACTCTTTCACTGACCTTCTCTTTTGTAACACTTACAGTTTTATCTAAAAGTAATTTGGTTGCCTAGGACCAAACTATGTATCAACTGTCTGAAAAAATGGATGGCACATAAGCATTTTACAGGTATTTCTTCAACAGCAAAAAAGTGTCTGTGATAGTGACAAGGTTGTAGTGATAAATCTGTTTAACAATGAACACTGTAAATTACTAGAACGAATTTGATTAATTTATGCCGTCCACCATGAAGCAATGTTTTACTGTCCTAGAACATGTTAGAGAAGTTGTAAATACATGAAAGAAAGATGGAGTTGATAGGAAGTCAGTAAAAATTTGTGAAGTAACATACCAGTGCATGTTCTATACAGAAAATCTTAATGTACGCAGCAAAAGCACAAGTCCTTCTTAAATATGCAGCAAAGAATGTTCAGCAATTTAAAACAAATTGATTATGCCAACGCAATGGTAACTCAAAATTCAATAAGCAAAGCTGTGCATCAGCATCTCTCAGCTTCTCATAAAGTCAAAACTTAAAGATATTTCCAATCAAACCAGTTAGTTAAATTTAAGCTTAAAGTTTTTCACTGGTAACTGCTGCATTTATTACTATCTTAGGGTTCTTACTCTCACGCTGTATTATACACCAGGAATTAAAGAAATAGAATTTGCAGCAACTGAATTAATTCTGAAAAATCTGGTTTCTGCAGTTTTGACCTATCTTGATAGACTGAAGGGAGGGTGATGAAAACTGCAATCTTAATAAATCTCCTGCAGCTAAAGATTTAAAACTCACACTGTTTCAAATTAGTGAGGACAGCAATATTTGCTGCTGAATTCTAGCCAGCATGACATTTCAACAGGAAGCACTTTATAAGACTTCAACTTATGACCACAGAAGTTTCAAACTAGTATTTAAACCATGCATAAGTAGGAAGGTTTTTATATTGAACAAAAAGACAAGTAAAATTGATTGCCATTTCTGTCTCTCATCTTTCTAGAATCAGAAAGCTACAGATTTTTGCAAAATATTCTGCAGTTCACAAAATGGATTACAAGCAAAGGAAGTCTAGAAAGGACAGGAAATAAAGACAGCACATATATTATTGTCCTTGCATGCTCAGGGGCAATTGAACATTACAGTCCATCAGATTAGGTACTTTTCCAGCAGGATGTCTATGTAAAATAACAACTAGGAAGATGTGCATCCAGGTGATATATTTCCTATTTGCTTGAAGCAGTTTTGCAAACCCAGAATTATGTTCAGTCTGCTCTCCCCTCATGTCCTGATGTTTAGTTGCACACTGAAGCTAAACTATGCTTTCAAAAGTTGTAATATGATTGACCCAAATAATTACCAGCCTATCTCAGTACTCTCAATTGTCTCTGAAATCACTTTAAAAAGTGTGGTTCGGGTTCAACGGACATCCTACTCAAGAGATAACAGCATTTTCTTTCCGTAATGAGTAGCTTTCGTAGCTAAATGCAATGCCTTGGTTGACACAGGCTCATGTTCATATGGACTTCACCACTGACAAAGTGAGAGTGTGACAAATAAATCTTCTGATGACTCATACCCCCCCACTCTTGTCATGGATTTCAACAGTTTAATGAAAAGTTAACAGCTGCCGGAAAAAAAAGCATCAATGAATTTTCAGAGTCATGGGAAAGACATTATTGTATAGGTGAACAGCAGCATTGTCCACTTTCTTTCACTAAATGGTAACAGGTAGCTTGCATTTCTTTTGACTGAAAGATAACAGATAGCTTGCAATCACATTTTCATGTAGAGCTGCAGGATTTAGCTAATTTGCCATCAGAAGAGGAACCTTCAATGAAAGAGAAGTATTAGTGTTACAATGGAAAATATTATTTCCTCTAAATCAATATGATGCAGTAATTTAGGGGCAGAGATACTCCAGGTGGGTATCTGCAATCACTTGAAATTATGTTAACTGGTGATGTTGGGCAACATAAAATGGTATAAATACAGTTCATATGAATAGGAATTAATCAGAAGTTTTCCAAAGCAACATTTTTTAATAGCTAAATAATCATAGTTATATGTCAAAAGCTGAACACTTCTGGCAATATTGTCAAACATTTAAAAAAAGAAACGTTTCAACACTTTGTGATTACAACACTTTCCTTTTCATGCAGATATTCCTTTGACATAATAAAAGGCAAAAAAATGTCGAAATAAAATATTTCAGTATACTGAAAATAATGAAAGACCCAAGACTAAACAATCATGATTTCATATTTTGAAACATTTCTACAGAAAGTTATGCCATGTTCTTTTTGAAAAATAGCAACAAAAAAGAATCACATGACTCAGGAAATGCAAAACCTGTTCAGACTTGTCTTATAAATGAATGAAAAGTACAGCTTATTGTCATTTGGATGATGCATCCTCTAAATTTGGTGTGCTGGCCATCTTCCAAAATGGATAATTGCATTCTGCTTACCTGATAACCTTCTGCTGTTTTCCTTGTAAGATGTATTCTTTGTTACATTCTGTTGCAAAATATTGTTAATGATACTGTCTTAACAACCCAGTTTTTCTTCTTTTATTTAAAGCATTAAAAAATACTTTCTATAGAATGCATGCCTTAAACAACAAACAATAACAGATAATCTCTGACAACAAAAAATGACTAATTCTATAGCAACAGAACTACCTGTCTCTTTTTGAGCCTCCATGAATATGAAATAAACTTTGTAAAAACACCCACAGCACCTGTCATGCTACAAAACGGTGGTTTTGAATAACCTGAAGAACAGACAAGAGCAAAAATGAAATCTAGAGAATTCTTCTTAACTGATGTAGCTAAAGATTATGATCAAAGATTAAATTTGATATATACCTACCACAAAGAGAAGGTTTTAATTCTTGTGTAAGCTTTCCTTACTAAGGTCTTGAGAATTTGAAATCTCAATGGTACTATGTAATTACCTAAATAAATAAAAATCCAACGTCCGTATTCATTAGTTCTCCCACTTACTCCCAACCAGTATTGGTACTGGTTATTAGTAAAATTCAAAGGTATGGGAGGAACCTTTTACATATATTACCTTTATTCAAAGTTTGGAATTCTACTTTTTTAATAGTTCCCTATAGTGCTATCTCAAAATGCTACTTCATTTCTAAAATTCTAGTTCCAACCAGGATTCCTGTATGCCTACCTCCATCAATAGAAATTCTGCTGAACTGGTTTCCATGTGCACCTTCCAGGCAAAATATCCAATTCATGTATGCCCAGGTATGTTTTCTGGTAGGCTTAAATACCTGTTCTGGAAGACATAGGACTTCTATGCCATTCCAGAACTTTACAGCTACTGGGATTTCAGCTATTCATGTTATCCCACAATTCAAATTTTAATAGTTAAAGGAGCTCTACTTTATTGCTAAGATTCAGAGTTTAAACATATTGATGGAGAATCCCTTGTTAACTGCAAATGGAACAAATCCTGGACTACGGGATATTACAGAATAAATACGCAGAAATTAATAAACAGGCTGTTCTCCAGGCAATGGTCAAAAGTTCTTCTGCAGAGATTACCAATAAGTGGTGTTCTGTTTTTAAGGATTCCCCTTGCCTTGCCTTGCCTTGCCTTGCCTTGCCTTCCCTTCCCTTCTCTCATTTCAGTAGATGACGCAGTCAGAGCTTACCAAATGAGTTATCTATTACAAAGACAGAGATATGACCATTGTTTTTAATAAATGTGAAATCAAAAATGTTTACATGATTCCTAAATTTTGGCATATGCTCTCAGGAAATGTGTATCTCCTCCAGTAGGGTTTTTAAAACTGGTATCTAATTTTCATTTTCAAGTCTATTTAGAGCAATGTGTTCTCCAAATTTTTGGCATGCCTGGCTTTCATATGATAATCAGACCTGCCATATGTTTAGGAGATTTGCTTCTCACTTAACTGCTTTAACTTGCAGAAATAATCAGCATGACTCAAAGCCAAATTCAATAGCTTGATGAAAAGAACACTCACGAAGCAACTGTCCATCAGTTTTTCATACTGTGACAAAATGATTTTCATTGTACTGCAATTAGTTTGAGAAGTTGTTGTTGTGTATTCACAGGATTCAATTCTAAACTTCCTTTTGAGAACAGAGCTGAGTTAATTTCAATAGCTATTGCACTTACGTATACATTTTGCTTACTGCTTCATGGGCATAATAAACAAAGCCTAAGTTGTAATAGACTAAAATACTACTTTAACACACTTCCAATAATATATACAGCCAAATTAGAAATAGTATAGCACCTGTCCAAATTCACCATGCTATGGAACTTAGGTTTGTGTCGTAAATCAAAGCCTAGTGTAGATGTGTTTTGCCGAATGAAAAGTCTGACCCGGAGGTGCTTGCCAAATCAAATGTAGCCTCCTTGTGTTCTTGCTTGACTTATTGTTCAAATTTAAGCAGTGAAAAGAAAAAATGGATAGAATTTTGGATATTATTTACATAACCAAAGGCAGGCATTTAGTGTCTTCATTAGGAAAGTCTATGTAATCCATTTTAGGCTAGAAGGATATACATTGCACACCTGACACAAAACTCACTGAATCTTTAAAATCACTGCATTTGATTAAGCCCTAAATGAGCTTCATCTGCTGGTACATCTTAATATGAAATAAAAAATTATGCATTCCTCCAAGAGGTAACTTCATTTCTTATCTTGTTTCCATACAAATTCTACGAAGGGAAGGCTATAAAGATAACTAGTAAATGTATTTCCATTAATCCTATAATTGTATATAAACATTTTTATTACAATTGTCAATATTGTGAAGTCTGAATATTTCTGATCAGCTGTGCTCATAAGCTCTGTTTAGTGTTTTCTACCCATCTACCGGAAGTGAAATTACATTGTTTATTCATTAGCTGCACAAATGCCTAGGTTATAGAATACCTTTCTATTTTTATCGTATCTTATCAATACATTTATTTGCACATCTATATTGTATAATTTTTACTTAAAGAAGAAAAATGTCTATATGGTTACCTTACTAAGCATCTTATCAGAAAATTATACATATATTATGGATTCAATATTAAGATCAACAGAAAAATATAAGAAAAATCTCAAGAGGGAAATTAACTATTAAGAGCTGCCTAAGTTTTCCAGCAAAAAGGAACTAAAAGTTATATTTAAAAAACCCTATAACTTTACTTCAAAAAATACTTTGCTGAAGTATTTTTCTCCAGAAATCTGATACATTAATATCTGAATAGTTTTTTTATCGATTTCAGCAATTAAGCTTGACATTCTTTTTTTGGATATATTTTAGCAAGTAAGGCAAGTTTGCTTCCTCATATACAAGTGTCCTTCAAGCCTGTAAGTAGGTGTAAGAATAAGATGGCATCAGCTGAATTATTTTCTATTGGTGCTGTCTTCTGTCATTTCTATCATGTCAAAAACCACGTAGAGCTGGTTATATAGCATGTAAGCATACAGCAATTTTTATATACATATATATAGCATGTATGTAGGGTTTTTTTGCTTATTATAGAGCACTTTTAAAACAGAATTTTAGAACACAAAAGAAGAGCACAGGAAACCAATACAGGAGTTGATTATAGTCAATTGACTAAGTGCGAATGATCAAATTATCAGAGCAAAATTACATTTAAAAGGTAGATGCTGTCAAGAGTTACAGTCACATAAGACTTCAGGAAAGGAGGTACCGGTGAAATGTGACAGGTCCTAATATTAACATGAAAGGTTGCCGTGTCTTCGTAGCAACATGAATGTTACTTAAGGAAATCATAATACCTTTGGAAGAGAGGCAATATAACTGTCTCACTTCTTCCTAGCTCAGGATTTTTACACCTTCTACTGAAGCTGCCAGTGTTGTCTGGGTTAGACTAGGTGATCTCCAGAGGTCCCTTTCAACTCCTACCATTCTGTGATTCTGTGATTTTGTGACAAGCAGTTTACTGGACTGAATGAGCAACTGTGTAGCCCTGTAATATGGTGTTGGCATTGCTACTAACAAGTCATAAAGCTCATAGCTTTGTTTTACTTGGTATTGCTGCAACAATAATTTCTCTAACTGATCTAATTGTTTATATTTAATTTTTGTTAGTTCTGTTTATCTTTGAATGATACTACTACAGTTTTACACAGCACTAACAAGCAAATTTTCCAGGTAGAATGAGATATTTACAACTAACACGACAGAGTGTAGAAAACTACAGACCTGGTATGATAGCACAGACATTGAGAAATGCTTCTAAAGGATGCTAAAGTATTCTACCTGCTTTATTATTCCTTGTATAATGATCATTCTTTAATTAGAATTAAGATTTCCATTATGCTAACAACAAATTCATGGCTTTACTTATACACACTTATACATAAGGTGCGCTTCATTTTTTTACACATAAATAGGATTTTGAATGTAATGCATTTGTATATGTTCATATTCTCACAAGCTATGTTTAGATGTTTAGACAGATGATAGACAATTTGGCATAGGGTTGAGGAGAACGGTCAACTGTATCTAAATTCTTTACATTTTATACCAGAAAGTAATTTTTCACTCAGCCACTATATCTCAGTCACATTATGTATAATATCTAGAAGTTTTTCAGTTTTTCAGTTTTCCACAGTTGACACATTTTAGTTATAAAAGAAGTAATAACCTTTACAATGACTACAAAAGATTTGAATTTTTTCATGACGAAATATGCTATCATGCTTATCATAGACAATTCAGTCATCATTCGATTTGATCCTCTAGTTAGTATGACCAAAGTTTCAGGAAAAAAATTATTTGCCTTATTTGTAATGCTAATTTCACATTTTGTTTTGATCAAAACACCTGACCTTGTTGGAAAATCTGGTCATTGGCTATAAAAGAAGTACTGGTTTAATCATTGTTGATGGTCAAGTTATTATATTAGACAAAATTAAGAGTACAGGAAAAATTAGTTTTCATAAATATGACTGAATAAAAGCCTTTCTAATACAGCATTCATGTTTGGTGTTTCTTCTACCTATAGAGGACCCTTCAATTGCCTTATTATTATTATTATTACTATTACTATAACTGTTACTATTTCTATCTCTGTTACTATTACTGCTTTACTTTTGTCTGGAAAATTCAGAACATTTTTAAAGTAAATGTGTTTATACAAATTCTATGTACCAGAAATATTCCTCTTTTTTTTTTTAAATTAAAATAATCAGATTGTTTACGCTGCACAGACTGGCTCAAATTTTCCTTTGTTTCAGTGATCATTCACTTCAATAATGCCTGAAAAATCTACCTAGGTCTTCATAATACTAAGCACTGTATTTCACTTGTAACAAAGAGGTGATCTATGTATAATAAAATCCTGACTGGCTAATGCAGGAATTTTGTCATAAGATCGGTGGCAATTCTAGTCTGAGAAATTCCCCCCTTTTCTTTCCCACTGACAGAGCAACATACCCATTTGAGAGTGGAAGTGTTCTCTCACTCATGTTGACATCACTGTTTGTGCCACAATCATCTACTGTATACTTATATACTTGCATATATAGTCATACTCTACACTTACATCTGTGAGCACGTAATTTCCAGTGAAACCAGTGAGACTTATGTCCTTGAATACTTTTCTGAATCTGAATCTAGAACAACAATGGCACCACGTTTAAATGTGACCCCCTTGGTGTAGAGTACATAGTTGAGTCTGGCACACTCTATACCTTGCATATTCACAGGAATGTTCAGTGTCTTAGAAGGAGAGTGATGGTAGATGGGACTATGAGTAGGAGGTCGCTTAATGACAGGTAAGCAACTTGCTCTTTCCAACTGGTTGCAACATCTCGCTGCCTACTCAGACTTGGTATTGAAACCAAACCTGTGATCACCTCTCATCTATATACAGTCAGCAAAAATTTGGGTTAACCTGAGTACTTTCCCAAACACTTTCTTAATGATTTTTTTTTTCTGATCTAAATAATTTTTATTCTTTAGAAGTATGGTGTGCTTATGGCCTCAGTTTTGCTGACAAATGTGGGGGAAGGAAGGTGAAGGACAGCCAAGAATACAACACATCGCTCCAAACTAAGATGATCTAATGGCAATAGCTCCCTTTTGCCTAGAACCAGAATCATTTATTTGAAAAACACATGATATAAGTCTATTGGTTTGAGGATCTTAAGTGAGATAGACAGACATAGATTTCATTTGAGAATCTTTGTGGGATTTTGGAGTGAGTTAGATTTTTAGCAGCATCTTAGCTGAGCAGAGTTAAGCTCAACTCTGTTGATACTGAAGCACCACTAAGCAAGTTCAGAAACAGAATTTCCCAGGAGAAACTAATCCATGAATCCACTCCAGATCAAAATACCTATATCTTCACTGATTCCAGTTCTAAGAGCCCAAGACTTCTGCAGTTCTAGTTCCACACACCCACCTGCAGCTTTACATACATCGACACTTTAAAAATATGACCCTGATTTCCCATGAATAAAACAAACCCAGTCAACAAAAGAGGCAGATATGTGAAAAGTCAGTATTAATTCGTGTCAGAATTTTCTTACATATTACTTTTCTTACATACATTTCTTCTCATTTATTTCTTCATTTCCACTCTTCAACAGACAAAAATTATTCCACTGGATTGCTATATAAGATAATTTCCAATCCTTTTTCCTGAGAAATCAAAGATCAAAGAAATAAAGGTTATTGTAAAAACAGGTTTGGTCTTTCTTAACTGTATATGAAATTGCACTTTGAAAAAAGATAATGGTGAAAGAGGTAGAGAGACAGGTGAAATAGGAGAAGATATTAGTGAATCAGGACTACATCAAGTTTATTATGTTCTGTGGGGTTCAGACTGGTTTGACATTCCCTGGACTAAGAAACCCGTACAGAGACTTGTCCCTGGAACCTCTGAGACTCCATACCCAGAAAAGTGAGTCCAGGAACCAGGGGAAGTGGTGAAGATCTGGTGAGCAATTCCCCATTACCTGGCTCAAGGCTGTAGTTTGTTCTTTCCTGTGCAGTGAGAGCACTGACAGCTATTTTCTCTCCTTTTAAGAAGACAAAAGAATCCTTTAGAATGATGCATTGTATAAAAGGAAAGTTCATTTTTTTATCTACCCAAAAGACAGATTTAGTCTTTAAGTCGCAGTTTCCATTTGATTCAACTTTGCCTATGTCTGTGCCTCAACTTGACAAAATTGGTGTGTCTGGATTAAGCTCGAGCCTGAGGCTATGACTAAAATAGCATCTTGAGGTGCTTGATTTTTTGCTTTGACTAACAGCTTGCTTACCACAAATAACAAAAAATCAAGCATTACTTTTAGCTCATCCTCAAGTGCACTGAAAGCAGAGTCATGGTATAAACCTGACTTCCTTTCAGTCTAATATCTTGTGTAGCAGGAAAAGTACTTCAGAGGTTTGGATTGGGCAAATTTGTCTGGGAAAATGGTGCTTATATTAGTGACTTTCACCAAAGTCGATGTTGTTATAGTTTTTGGTATTCTTATCTCTCTAGTTTTAGTGGCATAAATTTGCAGTGTGACTTTTAAGGAGGAAGGCAGTAGCAGAATCACCTGTATATTATAGGATACAAAAAAGTCTTCATTGGTTGTTTTTGTTAAATCTGGTTGATTGTTTCATTTTCTTCCAACATATTCCTCACAGCAATTAATACAGAATTGCTATACTACAGAATGTATTCAATATATTGATACAGATACATTGATCAAAATCTGACAGCTAGAACCTCAGTGCCAGCTCCCAGTAACTCAGATTTTATCCCATTTTTTTATGTAGAAGATTGCATTTTAAACGGTAATATGAATGGTATTACCCTGGTATTTGCCATAAGAATACAGCAGTATTCATCTGGTTATTCAATATTTTTATGTGTTACCATAACCATGACAACATTGCTTTTATACACATAATGCAAAAATTTCATATTGACATGTTCAACTACATCTTTCCCAACCAAATGTGCCAACATCACAGGAGGTACCAAGAAGAAATTTTAGCTATTTCGGGTAAAATAGCATTGATGTAACTTCTGCCTCTGAGACAGATATTTCTGTGCACCCAATTAGTTCTCTGAGCTGGTATTAATTGCACACTGCCATTGCTTTGACAGAATTGCTTTTTTGTTGTGAATGCAGATCTGAGGTTTTCCTCCTTCTGCCACCCCCCAAACAAATACTCTGATTTCTTACATGCAATGGATGGATGATGCTCATTACCTACCACATAATACACTGTAGAGATCCACATCTAACAGCAAAGGCCACTGTTTCATTGCAGCCACCGAGATATTTTGAGGCATAAGTGCTTTGCTGAATTAGGGTCTTGTAGTTGTGGAGAGAGAGTTTCTGCACCTTATCGCTTCCTAATTTTCTAGTATGCTCATTATTTTTTTTACAGCTTTCATTTTTACCTGGGCTTACAGCCATCTTAGCAGAGTTCCAGTTACAGTTTGTATAATACAGTCTGGTGCAGGAATGCCTAGTATGTCACTGACTGATGTAAAAAAAAAAAAAAGAAATTATTCGAACCTTGCACTCAAAAAGTGTATCCACTCCACAGAAAAATATTTTGAGAAAACCAGCACCAGAGAAAGTTTTAAGAGACTTCAAGTCTTGTTTACCTTTTTGTCAGATGTGAAGCCAAAAAATAAATGAAAAAAACTGTGGAAGAAGAAAGAAAATAAATGAGCCTTGTGTCTGGCTAAGTATGATAAAATGGGGTCAATCAAGGACATGGTCTGATTGGTGGTTGAACAATTATCAAGAGCTAGATAAACTGCTGTCTGGCATTCTCAGCTTTGTAAACTTGAATACTTTCATACCTACCAGGCCCCAAAGGTGTTTGCCAGATGTCTTGACTGAAAATGCACAGCATAGAAGAAAATTTATAGGGCAAGTCATTAAAATATGTCCCTGAATTAACCTCTAATGTTTCCATCACAACTGCTTATTGTATTACAAAATAAAAATTAAAAATGTTTGAAAAAACAAAAGATAATTCTATGAGTCTTGCACAAAAATATTGGTTTTGTCCCACATATAATCTTAATCCACAAACATAAATGTACTTTAAGGCTGAATAAATAGGAAAGGACTGTTTTCAGTAGATAACTTTATAAGCTTGCATACTGCAAAGTAATTAAAGGATATAATACCCTATTATACAAGATCGATATGCACTTGAGATCAGGGCAGGATCTACCTCTGAAATTATATAGCTCACACTGAGTTCTATCACATTTTCATTATTGATCGGATGTGAAGATACTTCACAGCTTGTTTGAAGAGGTTTGAAGACTGCCTGTGCCTCCAGAGCGAAATTAAAGCCAAGGCTGTTTGCATTTCTACATAAACTGCTGTTAGCAGGTCTCAGTCACATATTCTTCAGTAAACAAGCTGTGTATTCATTTGAAATGATCAGTCCCAGCTCTGCTACAACAATTTATACGAAATTGGTTTTCATGAGGAATGATTTGATGGGAATGGTGATTGCAAGAAGCATGTAGCTATAAGCGTGTTACTTTCTCTTACGTGTTGTTTATTCTTTTACATATGAAGAAGCTCTTTACAGTATTCTGATTAGAAAAATGCTGGTGGGGAAATTTTGCCAATGATTCTTCATTGGCTTTACTCCAACTAGGTACAGTTAGTATCAGGAATTGTTTGAATAAAAAGACCTGAATTAAGGAAGGACAAGGAATCATTGCAGCATTGCTTAGAAACAAGACAGCCAATAGAAAAGGCCAATCTCATTTTTCTTAGTCTATCAGAATTACAAACTCCAGAAAGACACCTACATACTTTTATTTTCACACAGATCTGAGATATGTTTTTCACTACACCCCAAGCCAGATCTATCCTTGCTCCTGTCATATGGGAGGAACAGGAACTTTGGACAGTGGCTGGTAGTGTGTATAGTGTGTCATTGACAGGTGTTAGAGGTTGGACCCCAAAACTCCAATTCTCGAAACTACTAACCTTCCACACAGCATTTCAAGTATACAGATTCAGATGACAGTAGTTAACTTTTATTCATACACCAGGGGAAGTTTAAAGTCTTGTTCAAGATATGACAAGGAAAGTCTGACAATACTGAATAATGTGGTTCTTACCTTGTGCTTAAACCACATTGGGATTTAGAAGATGGAGAGAAGTTCTGGCACTTATTTGTACTAAGGATCTATACGAAAATTTGGTACATATAAGAGGAATGTATCCCGTATATCTGGCATTTCAAAGGTTAGATATCAATTTGAGAGAGCTAGGCTCAAGTGTGAATTTTTACATTTGAGAACTTCTGATCATCATAACCACGAGGTATTAAGCTGTTTTGAAGTGGGTCATCCACCATCCTTGTAAAGGACTCTGCAGCCACCAGGCCAAAATCACTGGCTTGAGTGCTGATGGCAATTGTTGTAGAGGTGAAATAATTACAGAAAGGGTTTCCTATAAAATATATTCACACTCCTCTCAGAGGGAATGAGGTTTCCTGGAACCAGTGGGAGGAATGGTACTAAAACTCAAGACATAGAAGTAGGCTGTCATTTCTGGACAGTGTGAATCTTGAATTTTTTGACACAAAGTAGAACAGCGTCATGAGAAGAGAGTGGGAGTAAGAGTGCTCCTCCTCACATCTTTGCCTTCAGCCTGCTGATTAGGACATTTGTGGGAGGTGAGATGCAGGTTTTGGTGCCCACATGCTATATGAGGTCTCTGATGATCCAGTAATAAATGGAAGGATCACAGTAACAGATCCTCCTCCAGCTTTCTGTTGCAGAAAGCAGTGACTCATGTTGCATTTAGAAAGAGAAGTCAAAGATACATGGTGGAGTGAGAAGACTTGGTGAACAGAAACACTTCTTGGTAGCACAGAGTTCACCATTTAGCACAACCACTGCTTCTTTGAGTTTCTCTGTTGGCTGGTTTAGGAAGTTCCCCACTGAGTAAACTGTTAAATATTTTTGGACCCTATCCCGAGCTGCCTAATTTTATTCAGGCTAATGGGAAACCCTAAATAATTCAGTCAAAAAATGTAGATTCATTTATGAGGATCAGAGACATCAATCCCTTTTAGTACCTGAGGCTGTAACTCTTGCATATTTTTTTACTTTCTGTATGTGTTTGTCAACAAAAGAGTAATGGAAGCTCTTGAACTTAAAAAAAAATATTAAAGGATTAATATCTTGTATTTTTCTACAAAGAAACCATCACTTCTGTGATTATACATAACAAGTACTTGTATTTTATGCATTATCTGAGGCTTTTTTGTGATATTTACAGAAGTTCTGCTTTTTGGTCAGAATCAAAGTTGCAAGAGAACCCTTTCTTCTAGAATCTTCAAAAAACTAAAGTGGCTTCAAAGAGGGTAAACAGATTTTTTGTACTTTTGTCTGTTTATTGGTTTGGTTTTTTGTTTTGAAAGTCTCCGTAGCTTAGACTTTCATTTGGCTTGACTTCCAGGTAGATCTGATTTTATTTTGTCCATATTGATTTACCCATTCTGATGGGAAGATACACCTTTCCATGAATGGATAGCTTCTTAGATTTGGTAAATTGATGTAGTTCAATTGACTTTAGCATTACGCTGATCTGTACAAACTGAGGAGCTGGCCCAAAGCTAAGCTGAGCTTGTTCATTTTGTTACCTAGAATCGTTTTTGGTTTTTTTTAATCTAAAAAGTCTTAGTTATTTTTTGTCTGAATTTCTAGTTATGCAAAATAGCTGACATTCAGTGCTTCTAGTGCTGTCTAATCACCAGGAAGTACTACAAAAAACAAAACAAAAGATTTGTAATTTACCCCCATGCCTCCCTGCATCTTAAATCTACAAAATTAAATGCATAAATGTTGCAGTCTTTACAGTGGCTTAACATTCAAGGAACATTTACTCAGTTGAATCATTTAAGTGGCTTAAGGAGGTAATAAAAACACAAAAGATCCTCAAGTTTGCTAAATAGAAGCTGGGGTGGTTTATAAAAATAAATAAACCTATGAGTTCTTTGATATTTCAAGAAGACAGTGCAAAGCTCCTTTACCTGATCTATTTCACAGTAAAAGAAGAAAGAGATTGTCAGTCTGTTTTAACAGTTTGGACTTTTTAATTAAAAAAGATTTCGCTACGTGGTGGGGGCTTTTTTCTGTGTAATACATTCAATAAATCCAATTCACAGCATAAAATGTAATGCATAGACACAATTTAATAAAACATAAATTTTGATCCTGTTTATGTAGGTGCATTGACATCTAGCTGGAAACCAAGAGTGATGAGACCACCACCCTATTTTACAAACCTGGTTGAGGACATTTTTAATTTTGCTCAGTTGTGAGAGACAGGGACTTGGAACCAGCCTCTCTACTGGAATCACTGCTGCACTGCTCTTCTGAATTGCGCTTGGAAAAATGTGAATTTGTGACTTGACCATAGTTATACAGTGAATTTATTCAAATGATCTCCCTGTTCTTCAGTAAACAAGACTATAGGCATAAATTCCCGAAGCATAATGAAGGAATAAGAACATTTCAGTGGTTTCTCGTGGAAACCAACTATGAAACAGAGTTGCTGCCATGTCTTTCAACATAGGCATGTAGATGAGGTTAAATACAGTATATTTGTAGACTTACTACTATAAGCCATGGCAAAGATCAGCTAGTAGACCAAAATAATGCTAAACAATGGTGGTGCTTTTACTCCTCCTTTAAAAAGTATTCATGGAATTTTTTGTTCCCAGACTGAAAAGGTCCTGTCATCATACTTACTTCGCAATCTAAAATATCCATATACAGATCTCTGGACACCACAGAAAATTTTTTCCTTTAATCATGTTTTCACTTACTTTTTTGTATAGTTACAGAATTACCATCACATATGCACCAAAAATATGAAATAAAGTTAATAATTTCTTAGCTGTAAAAGAAATCACCTATCATAAAATAAAAAACCAGAAATGTCTAAAGGTTTTTTTGATTATGCAAAGTTCTGTATTAACCAACATCTAATCAAAAGACAACAGATGTTAAGGTTAGGAATTAATCTTCAGTTGTAAAAATACAGACAAAACATTTTCTGATTTCCTGCAATATGGTTTTGGAATCTCCATATTTAGATATATTTCTTCAAAGTTTTGCAGATTAAGCAACAATTCAAGAAAAGAAATTATTTCTAAACATTTATTGGACAAAGCACTGCTGGTGTTATTTCTTTTGCCAAAATTCACCAGAGGGAGATTGTATTCATTAAATTAAAAGTATTACTGAGTCCTTTAAAGAACTGCTATATTTGTAGTCTACTTTTTTTGGGTGAGAGTCTTCCAACTTTCCTGCATATTCTAACTAGACCAACTTAGTTTGTCACTAATATTCTTTCCTCAGGTGAGATTCCCTCCTTTTGGAAACCTCATTAACGCTGTAGGCAGAAAGTAAGCAGGCTACCCATGTGTAACTATTTTAAAAACACTTAAGTGAACATTTGCCATTTCAGGGTCAGTTTGCATTCTGGATGAATGTTCAGATCTGCTTTTTTTTATACTTACTGATTTACCCAGCCTCCCAGTTACTACTTGATTGGCCTCCAGAATCACATCTCATATCTCATCATTTGTACAGATGTATGTCATCACTCCACTCTAATAAACATCTGTGATCCCAACTTCTCCTAATTCTCAGCAACTGTATATACAAAAATGCAGAGGATACTGTTGGAGGGAAAAAATAATAAAGAGGGGAAATAAACCCTTTCACCTATGAAATCTGAGTCTCTGCTGCTAGAAAGAAATATGTTTAGCTTAGCTCCTATTCATTTCTTAACTTACATCCCAAAATTGTCATGCATAATTTGATTGAAATTGATTGGTTTAGTTTCAGGAGGGGAAACACACAGCTCAGCTAGCGGAAAAGAGTGAATCACCTGTAAGTTATTGAGAAGTCAGACTGCCCCCCCCCCCCGGGTCAAGGTTAGGGCAATTAGCTGGTCAGCCCAAACTGTGATTTGCATGAGGAGAAACAAATGAAATTGGTTTCCACATTTTCAGCATAACCCTTGTTGCATTCTTCCTGAATTCAACCACCTCTTCCTTACATATGACTGAAAAATATTTTTCCCACTGCTAAAATAGTAATATTTCTTTCAAAGACAGCAGTGGGTATCAGCAGTCAGCTCCATTCATGAATGTCTCTAATTTCTTGCCAGTCTGCTACAGTTTTCACACTTTTCACCATTGACATTGCAGACTAAGTCAGCTGAAACTAGATTATGCAGGCATTTTATGTTTCAGTTCCCCATAATTTTCTCAGTAAATACAGAAACCTGAGTTGTTTGCTGCAGCACATTGCCTGAGCTTGCACATTGCCTGAGCTTTTGTAATCCAAGCACATTTATTTGTGAATCTTGTCTCTTTCTCAGCAGTTTTTTCATATTGCAGTTTTAAATGTTATATATTTGTTATAGCTTTATGCATGTGTAAAAATGCCCTATTTAGCAATTACAGGCATCGAATCATTTAATTGCCTCCAGTAAAGACACAACAGAAGCTTCCAGCTGACCTCTCTATTGTACCTTAGCCAGTGTCTAGAATGATCACACCAAAGGATTCAGTTCAGTCTAAGCTGTCGGTTCTACTTAGTGCACTAGACTGTCAGAAAAATTCAGATTAATATTATTTCTGTTTGTGATTGTTTGGTCAGATTAAGATTGTACATGCTTTGATCTGGAGCTTGGCCCAGATGCTCTCCAGACCCTTTTCCCATCCTAAATTGTTCTTTAATTTTCAGATAGTAACAGATTCTGCTGCTTGTTTCTGTCTCGATAAAGCTTCCTTGAATTTTTGAATCAGGGGCAAATATTTCTGTGATAACTTCTCAATAAACCCACCATTCATTCCTTTCTATTGTATACATTTTCATGCATTAAAAAAGGCAAAAAGACTTCTCATGTATTTAATGTTAGTATTTCCGTTAATAGGATACAGTTCTTTGAGTACTATGTATTGTACAAACACATACAGAGAAACAGCCTATACTCGTATGATAAAAGAGTCTGTGGAACTGGAGTCATTCAGGCTGTGGCTCATATGGCACTTCTCCCAAGGGAGTCCGACTGTGGCATTAAAGAATGGATAGGCAATGTCAGGTAACGTGTGGGTCTGACTATCAACAGAGATGGACGGTGGAGAACAAAAGAACTGTTAAGATCGTGTTGTTGGTCTAAACTAGATTAGCACTGAACTCAGTTGATAGAGATTTTTGCCTGCATTTAAATATCCAAAATAGAACTCACGTTTATCAAAAGAAGAAAATTTCTTCGGTCATATTAGGTAGGACTTGTAGGGATTATGAGTCTATTATAGAAATAAAAAGAGTTAGAGAAATCCAACATCCACTGGGTTTTGCTTTCCTCTGTGATGAACCACACTGGTGGATCATTACTTCCACCTTGAATCCCAGCCCTTACACATTTCACAGGGTCCAGGAGAGTACTCAGAAAGCACTTGTAAGATTTACTTTTATTAAAAAAATCCACAAACTGCATTTGTGCATGTGAGAAAAATAATGTAATTTTGGGGAAAAGTTATTTAGACCTGTAGAAAAAGACTTCTATTTTCCTATTAATCAGTCAGTATCCTCAAGTCAAGTCTAACCTTTGCAGATCATGCCCTCTGGTTACTACTCAATTGGCTGTTTATTTGCACAGTTCACTTCATTAAGATACGATACCATGAGGTACCTTGAACTTTTACAAAGAGAGGGCCTTTTATATCAGCAAGTCTATGTCCTTTTCAGAGCAGTATAAGTGTACCTTGTTTCTGTTTGCTTTCTTTTAGTAAACAATCTGTCCTTTTCCATTTCACATTTTCCTGCCAAAAATCTGTCACAGATGCTTGAAGTAATGTCTAGGCAGAGCTACAGGGTGAATTTCTTTGCTTCCCCTTGGGGGAAAACATGTGAACACACAAATACATATATGCACATGCTAACAGCTACAGCCTGAGGCTTAGCATCAGCCAGCTTATATTGCTTCAGGACAGATTTTCTGCGCTCCATTATTATGCCATGTTATTATTGGTGATTTGTGATGAAACAGTATTTTTCTGTCCAACTTTTTTGGTTTTAAATACTTTAACGCTGCCCCTAAATTTGGAGGAAGCAACTCTGTTTGAAAGCAAATGAAGGAAAGCCAGTACGCTTACATTGTGATTATCAAAGCCAATTCAAGACACATTTAGATTTCATGCCAGCCCATTCAGAAACATTTCAGCTCATTGGCAAATTGACATTAGACTACATTTAGGCCTCATCAATAAGCCATTCAGTTTAAGGTTCAGCTCTTAGTTTTAGGGTGGGATGCACCAGGACAACATGATCTTAGTGATATGTATATTCCACACAAAGTACACCAGGCATTTCAGAGATCAGGATAAATATGCAATTTTATTCCTAAGGAATTTGGTATCACAAACATCCTATCTGCTGCAAAGATATCTTTCCCAAACCTTCTGCTTTTACAAGATAAAAAGGAAGAGTTTAAGCTGTTCCTCTCATCTTACCACAATGCTTTGAAATAGAGCAATATTTTGATGTCCAGATGTGACAGCCACACCAAGATAGCAACTGGATTATCTGCCAGGGTAACATGGCTCTCTTACCTCACAAGATCATGACTGATATCATGATCAGCCTAATCACATGTTGTTCTCTATGCTGTATTTCCCAGTATTCTGTTAAGGCATAAAAAAAACCAACAAAGTGGCTGGACTGTCGTCACCAGAGGAGGCAGAAGCAAGGCATCATGGAGTAGTCATGTTCCAGTGCATTCATGTAATTTTCATGGTACAGCTCCATGGGCAGGAGGCAAGAGTGATCATGTCCGTCTCTGTAGCTACCAAGGGATAAAATAGCATTAAACACATGTATGTGCTCTGTATGTGCCACCTAGGTATACTATGATCAACTGGTATCATCCCATGTTCAGATAGAGAGAGCTTGTTGTAGGCTGGCCCTGGCTGGCAGCCAAGCACCCACCCAGCTGCTTGCTCACTCCCTTCTTTCCAGTGGGACAGAGGAGAATATAGAAGCAACAGGAGAGTAAAAACTCATGAGTCAAAATAAAGACAGGGAAATCACTCACCAAGTGCTGTCACGGGCAAACCAGAATTGTGTTGGGGAATTTAACTGAATTTATTGCCAAGTAATATTATTACGTAATTCCTGATTTGGGTATTGGGAAACAAACACACACGCCCTCCCCAACATTAAAACACTTACGTAGATTTCCCCCCACTTTGCCAGGCTCAGCTTCACCCCCAGTGCCACTTCTCTTCAAATACCTTTCTATTCTCTGCTTCACTTCTTCAGTCACCTCTCCTCCTGCCTTGTTATGGCCTCAGCTCTCACATTCCTTCAGCACGGCAACAAGCAATGTAGGGACTGGGGTCAGGATGCTGTGGTTTCTCTCTGCTTCTCCTTCCTTCTCACTCTTCTCTGCTCCGGCATGGGTCCTCTGTGGGCCATAGTCCCTTTGGGAATATCTGTTCCACCATGGAGCACTTCCTCCTCTGACCTTGGTGTTCCCTCTGCTTTTTCTCACTCTTTTTTCCCCCTCCTCCTCTACCTGTCCAGCATTTCTTCCCTTTTTTAGGGATGTTTACCAAGAAGCACCACCAGCTTGGTTGATGGGCTCAGTGGTGTCCTACAGTGGGTCTGCTGGAGCTGGCTGGAACTAGTTGTGTCCAGTACAAGGCATCCTCTGGACTCTTCTCCCTGCAGACCCCACCACTGACATCACCCTGACATCTGCACTCAATACAGTCCTGCATGGCAGATTTGTTCTCCCTGAGACTCCCTGTGGCATAGGGTGTGCCGGTGCAGAGCTCCCTACACAGGCCAGGCGGGATTCTGAGGTCTGACCTGGGCCAAATGGGCAGCTCTCTCCCCACTGTTGAGGGCACGCAGCAGACTTTGATTTTGCATAAGTTTGGACACCTAGTCCTTCCCAAACTGACATAAATACTTTGCCTGAAGAGGCACTGTATTACTGCCATAACTGTACAGGTAAATGTTTGAAATATGCTGTACATTTTGAATATACCACAAACTTTCCAGAGAATAAAGTGTGAACCTCAGAGTGGTGTTAGGGCTACTGTAAGAGAACACAGTGAAAGCAGTTGATAGGAAGGCATGCATTTCTCTCTTGATTTCTTTGGTGTCTCCTGGGATTAGAGTCTTCAGATGCAAACTAATAAAAAAGAATAGCAAAAGCTGTTCGGGTTTCACCTTAATATCAATGGAATTTCACGCACGATGAAAAAAGATGATCCAGGGAATTATAGCCCAGGTAGCCTAGCTTCAATACTCATTAAGACAGTGGAACAAATTATTAAACAATCCGTTTATAAGCACCTGGAGTATAATAAGGTGATATGAAATAGGCAACACGGACTTGTCAAACGCAAGTCAAGTCAATCTTACTTTGTCTTTGAGAAGACCTAGTGGATACATGCATCTTGTATATCTCCATGTCAGCAAGAGTTTTTGATACCCTCCTACGTGATGCTGTCATAAACTAATAAGGAAAACATGGTTTAATGGAGTAACAGTGCGGGAAAGAAAAAAAAAAAAAATTCTTATCTTGGAAGAACAGATCAAGCAGGGTCCCATGCACCAGGACATGCTGGGGGCAGGCCAGCTGGAAAGCACCTTGGCAGAGAAAAACGCAGGGGTTGTGGTGAATAGAAAGCTGTACATGAGCCAGCCATGTGCCCTTGCAACCAAAAGAAGGCTGATGGTATCCTGGACTGCATTAGGAGGAGTCTTGCCAGCAGATCAAGGAAAGTAATCCTTCTTCTCTAATTAGCACTGGTGAGGACACACCTGGAGTATTGGGTCCAGTTCTGGGCTCCCCAATACAAGATAAATACAGAGCTACTGGAGGGACTCCAACACAGGGCCACTAAAATGATTAAACAAGTGGAACATCTGTCATATAAGAAAAGGCTGAGAGAGGTGGGACTGTTCAGCCTGAAGAAGGGAAGGGTCAGGGAGGATCACACCAATGTATACAAACACCTGAACGGAGGATGCAAAGAAGTGAGAGCCAGGCTCTTTCCAGCAGTGCCGAGGGACAGGACCAGAGGCAATATACACAAAATGAATCATGGGAGGTTCTGTCTGAACAAGAGGAAACATTTATTTTACAGTGAGCGTGACTGAGCACTGGCACAGGTTGCCCAGGGAGGTTGTGGAGTCTTCATCTTTGGGGATGTTTCAGAACTGTCTGGACATGGTCCTGTGCAGCCTGCTCTAGGTGATTCTGCTTGAGCAGGGGAGCTGGACCAGACGACTTCCAGAAGTCCTTTCCATCTTCAAGCATTCTGTGATTCTGTTCTACATGGCATGTACTTGGCATGCAGATTTATTCAATATTTTAATTAAGGAAATGCGTGAAGAAAGAGTAGACAAACACAAGGAAATTTTGCAGGACATCAAACTCAGAAGAAATGCAGGGGAACTGAAGGCCAGGATTCAACTCCAGCATGATCTCAAGAAACTGGAGAAATAAGCTGCTATCAATAAGATGAATCTCAATGGACAAAGTGCTGTACTTCAAAAAAAAAAAAACAAACAAAAGAAAAAACCTACAACCCAAGTGCATAACTGAAAACTGGCAAACAACTGGTTAGGCAGCAGCCCTGCAGAAAATTGGTTGAGGTATAGTAGACAATGAGCTAGCTGTGAAACAAATGGTATTTCGAATTATGATTATGGATCTCATTGAAACACAGAAACCAATTATGCTTTTCTATTTAACATTAGTGCAGCTTAAGCCTAGTACTGGCTAACCTGCTGTAAGCTGCTATTTGTAAATGGGATAAGCATAAAACTGAGGGGAAGTTAAAAGCATTGTACTGGTTTAATATATAAAGGAGAAGAGTAAACAGGGATATTAGAGTAGTCTTGTAATATCTATGTCCTACGTAAGAAAAGAAATATCAGAATCAAAAGATATTTAGATTAGCAATGTATATAGTTGGAAAATGGTACCACAAGCTGGAACAAGCATCCCTTGGAATTCTGAGAATCTTTTTGAATAAATAGTTTGGATTGGAGGCTTTTTTAGGTATGCTGTTTTTCATCAGAGCTTAGATAATACATTCCAGTAGTAGACTCATGGACTAGGTGTAGAAGGTCCTCACTCAGAATAGGTTCTAGACAATCTTTTCAGGTTCACTTTTAGTCCTGCACTTCAGTTTAAAGGGAAACTTCTTTATTTCCCTATGAGTTTACACCTTCAAAAATACAGCTTTATTTGTTGTTAAAGAAAAGTAAAAATCACATTTGAGAGAAAATGTTTTCACTTAGAAGTGGACCCTCTTTCATTCAAAGATGGATGATTTGTAAAGGATATGTTTGTTTGTTTGTTTACTGAATGGAGACAGAGAAAACTGCACTTATATTACAAATAATTTGAAAATTGATTGATGACTTACAATTTTCAGTTCCTTCCCTCTAATTTTGTTCATTAATGGAATACCAATTGTATGGCCTTAATCCTGAAAAGTACACAAATATAGGTTTAAATCCATCCGTATTCATTCAAGAACAAAAGTTTGTTTAAAATAGGTACATTTACAACACACATTTGTACATTTACACATCTGCTTGAGAGCTCTGTTGATAAGGCATCTGGAAACTACACATAAATGCATGGAGAACGCTTCTACAACAGTTTACTTCCTTTATATTTTTCATAAAAATCTGCCCAGGAATATAATTTTTTAAAAATCTAATAAAAAAAAAAAGGTGAAATTCATCTAATCAAAAAGCTGAATTGTAAGGATAATGATTGCAATTGGCCAGAGTCTCCAGTGGCTTCCTGTGGCACTGATGGATAAGGAGGCATTGCTGGAGATGTCAATATAAAGGTTAACGAAATCTGCCAAGGAGTCAGATGCTGCTGTCAAAGAGAGAACAATGATCTTCAGTTTCATATCTGCTTGCTGTGGTTAACATCAGTGGTACACCACCACTGATTCTCTCAGATTAATTAATCTAGTGGGAAGACTCTCATCAAATACATTTGTTCAAAGTAACATCTGTTTTAGGTTTCTTGCTCCGTCCTCCCTTTAATTTCTCATAAATATCTTCTATTTCGTTTTGTTGTGAGTGTTTGCCTAAGTTTACTGAGACAATAAAGCTGTCAAGGATTTGTATTTGTTGAGTGAAGGCCATTTCCAGAGGACAGTCCTCTAATTATCTGCACTATGTACTCTATTTGTTTTATAAAAATGTATTCAGTGACAGTATGTTTCCTCAACATAAGAATCCTTTTCTGCTTTTCAGCTGGCTAAGTAATATTTGTGAATTGTTTATTTGATTTATGCATTTCCCTCACTAATTGATGAATACATTTGTTCACAAATGAAATGTGTTCATTATTTGACTACATTGCAGATGGTTGAATAATACTAAGCTAAGGAATGATCTGCAATATTTTTTCCTGTTTAACTGTTAATCATAGCTTATTCTCTTATCTCACCTTGTTTCACCTCCCATTTTAACCACAACCCAATGCACACTTACTCATTTCTTTTCAATATGAACCACATAACTATAAAAAAAAAATCACTAAAAGTGTTTCCCAAAATACAGCAGGCTATCATACTACAGCTCCCAGGACTTTCGTGTGTCTAAATGGACTGTTAAGAACCACAAGACTCCTCCACACTAGACTCATTACCATTCCTGCCTCAGGTGCACCAGACACAACTTCTCCAGACCACAATGCACACCATATCCTCAGACACACTTCCAGAAATGCTGGATCAGAGGGTCCTCAGAGAGTCTAGTAGTTTTTGGCTATGTATATGGTGGGCCAGGAGAGAAACACATCATCTCCTGACTTCATTGTATTCTTCTCTTTTAGAGTACATTCGCTGTAGCCAGAGCTTACTGATGTTCATAACTTGGGATGTACAAACAGAACAAGTATCTGGGTATGTAGCGAAAAGCATTTGACCAGAAAAGTTTTTTTTTAAGAAAGCGATAGGGTTAATGGACTGTGTCCTGAAAAAATCTGACTTCAGCTCCTGTGTTGGCCTCAAATGTTTTTTCTAAACTGTGCAAAGGAGACCAGTGGTTTGTGTCAGCTGTGTTTTGACTGTGTAGCCTTCTTCAATACAAACTTTGGTCCAATAGTAGTACATGAAAGTGATTTTTCTTCCTCACTTCAGCACGCTTCTCCCATTTCACTTCACCTCTCTTTCACTCTGCGCTCCCCTTGTGTAAAATGGGAATAATGTTTATGTTATCTTTGTAATTAACTATTCTTATTTATAATTTTATATCATATAATGACTGTTTTGTAAACTGCAAAATTAGTTAGAGTCTTGTCATTGCTGTTACATGTTTGTATTAGACTAGCACAATGGAACTCCAACTTCAGTTGGGTTTCTAGGTGATACAATAGAGATTAATAATAAAGCTTATCATGAACAAAAATATATTTCTACCTTTCATTTCTTGGGAGAGGAGAATGTTGCAGGTTTGCAGCACCTTCTGATCATCATGACAGATGCATTATATGTTATTCATGGTTTGATTTAACCAGAATGGGTAACTATCCTATTGCATAAACTGTGCTCATACAAGCAAAGCATTATGAAATAATAATTCTACTTCAGTCAACGAGAAACTGTTATAAGTTCATGGTTTGTTTCACTTCTGAAATTCAGTCTTAGTACATGAAACAGTATGGCCTGATCTAACTGTCTTTCAAGAAAGAGAAGTATATCTTAGTCAAACTTCAACTGCTTCTTCTGGGTTTGGCCAGGACAGGGTTAATTTTCACCGGACTCCAGGAAGTGGCACAGCTGGGGGGTGGGGTCTCACCCCACCCGGCCAAACAGAGCCGGGTATTCCATACCATGTGATGTCACGCTGGGTTCCGGTGGGGGGGACGGCGCGCGGCGGGGATTCACTCGTGGCTCAGGAGCGCGCGGCACCGGTCCTGTCTGGGAGAGAGAAGCTCTGTGGGGTCGTGCGGTTCATTGTTGTGTTTTCTCCTTATCTGTATCGTTGTTGTTCCTGTTCCCTCTGTTTGCTGTTTTGTTAAACTGCCCTTACCCCAACCCACCAGTTTCTGCCTGTTTATTTGCATTCTCCTCCTCACCCCGGCGGGGGGAGGGGCGGCCGCGTGGCGCTTTTGTTGCCGGCAGCAGCCAAAACCAAAACATTGTTTTACTTTGAAACAATAATACAGCACAATTAAACCAATGTCCTATGGAAGCTGGGAGGTTATTGCACTGTGGAGTCCTCTTGTTCTTGCTGTCCAGGTTGTATAGACTAAGTTGTAACCAGACAGAAAACTGCCTTTAATGTAGAAATTTCAGTTGCTCTGTGAGAGCCATGCAAGAGAAAGACATACACTTCATTGCATACTCATGTGATAGCAAGGCAACATCTTAACCTGAAGATACAATATGTGAGTGAACTGACCTTCCTGTCCCGTAGGTTCTCCATCTGAACAGTGGGGCTAGTGGTACATCATAAAATATGAATTTTTTCCATAGACTTTTACATTTCAATAAATGTACATAAATTAAAGAAAAATATATTCTTATGTTTTCAGTAGGTGCACAGGTGTCCTTAGAAGGATATAGGTCACATTATAACATAAACTCTGTAGCTTGGTGTTTACAGTTGGTGCTTTAGATTCTTGAGAACCTCTGCTTTAAATTTAAAATAAAGCATGAAGAACAGTAGCAGAAGGCTGTCTCTCTGAGTTCAGAACTCTTTCTTTTTTGTTCAACTGGTTTAAACTCCTAAACTCATTGGAGTGCTCTACTAATACCATGGCAACAAAAGTTACAGCTCAGGCCAATCTTAACTCTGTGTGCCGCCCTCACTTTTCCCCAGTGACAAAGGAGTTCCTAATACCCAAGCATAGGGACAAAATAGTAACATAGTAATATCTGTCCAACTTTTTCCCCTAAAAAGGAATATTATATCTATTCCACATTAAATGGGGTACATTTGTCTTGCACCAATGTGCTATAGTGTTTCTATATCCATATCTGACTGGATTTCATGATGGGAATGTTTGAGCATTCTATGGATCACAACAGCTTGAAATAGAGGAGATATAACCTTTCCTTTTAGAAGAATTTCTGTCTCCAGTTTACTAGTGAGAGAGGCATGACGGTCTGCTCTGTTGATTTTCTCTCTGATATTCAGACTGGTTTTATCCCATTTTTTCCCTTAGTAATGTCACTGCGTTTCATTGATAGAGTCCAGATTTTGAAGAACTTAGGAGTCAGTCCAATTGCCTTTGTTGAGGAGTCAAGAAAGATTTCTTCACCCTCAGCTGAATAATGGCATAGGCATCATGGATCTGCTCAGCTTCCTCAAAGTCTAAATGAAGCAAGAGTATATATTTCTTGGGGAAGATTCAGGAATTGTCATTAGTCATCTAGAAGTGTATTGCGCTCAGTGTGAATAAAGATCAAATGACCAATTTTACTAACTAAAGGAAGACTGGGATTTCATCAGTGGACCTTGAAAGAAGAAGAATAGAGAAGAATCAGTCTTTGTAAACTAATATCTTTAATTGAGATCCTTTCCCCTCTTGCATGGCTCTGAGATGGTAGGGTTAAAAAGACTGATGAGAATATCTTTTGGAGCAGCCTGAAGACAACCCTATCTTTGCAAGGTATTATATGATGCAAGTCTTGTAACTTGTTCCTTTTAAAGGTCTGGAAAATTAAGTTATTACACTGAATTCTGCTGCTTAAGTTGTTCCTGTTACTTCAATTACCTATATATTCAATTACTTATTGAGTTTTATTTCAGTCGATCAGCTTTGACTAGCAACTTTGTCACTACTGTACTGGCTCCAAGCTTTCTTTAGCTCTGTACTGGTGGGGTGCATAAGCTAGTTTTTATAAAGACTTCTCAGTTCCAAAAGAATTTAATGTAACTCTTGTAGAGTTTCATGAAAAATTGTGAGACTCAGAGCCTGAAATCTTTTGATTCAAGCAGCAAGCTACCCAGTAAAATGAAAATCAGCTCCAGTAGCTCAGCCAGTAGAGGGAACTCTTACACAGTAGAAAATCAGGCCAGAAATGCACTGTAGCAAATTAAAGATTTAAATACACATAAACGTGTGCATTGCAAAAATCTATCAATAGTTTTAGGCTTCTTTGTACATGGCACATTAACCTTTGTATTTTTCTCCAACTAAAATTCAACATAGCCAAAGTATCACTATACTATGTATCAGACTGCAACTGATTTCTGTTCAAAAGTCAACCCACAAAATTTACTGAATGTTTCAGGGGAAGAAGAGGGAACATCTGTGATGACTCTTTTCATTCAAACCTGTGATTCGTCTTTCAGAGTGGCATAACACTTTTTTCATTTCCTGGAACATTTATTTTAGACACTCATTGCTTTCAGAATGCAATTGTTTCACTCTGAAACTTTCAACATTGTGACTGTGTGACTTAATTCAATGTTTTGTTCCCCGTGTTCAAAACAAATATTGTTGACTAAACTGAGAAGCAGGTACCCTTATGTCCAACCCAGGGGCTAGCTTTACAGCAGTGCCTAGCATCTTCCTCAAAGTAAGTGGCATCTAGATTTCTGTAAGTGGGTTTGGGCACTAAGTACTTTAAAAAAATTATTTCAACAAACACTAAAGATGTGTCCCCATCTCCTTGTTATTGTTTTTTATCTAGTCCCACTGTTTGAGCACAGCTATCAAACATTTATAACTCTAATAGTTCATTTTCTGAGCCATTGGTCACCAACTGAGTGATGACTGTTCTTCATTGTCTAATCAACCCAGATATTGCTTCAGGATTCACTTATTAAGAGTTTGCGAGAATGCTTAGTTTTCACAGAGTAAAAGGACCTTTTCTTTTTGTACCTGATATTGGTGTCAGCCCTGAAGATAAGAATAAAATTCTACTTTTATCAAACTCGGCTATTCACAGATTAGCACTTATAATTAGGCACATTGCCAGCTATAATCCTACATCTCATTCACAGAATCACAGAATCACAGAATGGTAGGGGTTGGAAGGGACCTCTGTGGGTCATCTAGTCCAACCCTCCTGCCAAAGCAGGGTCACCTACAGCAGGCTGCACAGGAC
>Ga0065711_1030728_pt1 | contig 31604 bp, 21 predicted proteins | sample Hoacrofraction12_FD_59098 | JGI IMG/M metagenome (GOLD analysis project Ga0065711, IMG submission 59098) | Hoatzin crop microbial communities from Cojedes, Venezuela - Epithelial fraction 12 v2 (version 2) | ecosystem: Host-associated > Birds > Digestive system > Esophagus > Crop | place... | reverse complement strand
GCTGAATGGCAGCACAGCCTTCTGGTGTATCTACCACACCTCCCAGTTTGGTGTCATCAGCAAACTTGCTGAGGGTACATTCTAACTCTTCATCCAGGTCATTGATGAAGAGAAAGACAAGAGAGCATCCATTATTGGGGATCTCTGTTTTCTCTCACCTTACTTTCCTCTTCCTTCATCCTCTCTTAAAGTCACTACATGGGTTTACAGGTTGGGAGGGTGTGCAGGCATGCAGCAAAGGTGTTTGGGGGCTTGGATGTCGGAGCGTGGCAGAGCGTGTTGTGTGCAGGGACTGGCTATTGCTGCAGGGTGCAGAGCTGGCAAAGGCCCTCCTCAGGGCAAAACATCTTCCTCCCTTCCTCGCCTGCTGGAGAAGCAAAATCCTGTGGGAAGTGAAACCAATCAAGTTAAAGGGCTGAACCTGCCTGGGGTGGGCAGCAGTTTAGTCTTGAACACAGGCCAAGGTTAATATTTGAGTGAGGTCCTCAGCGGAGTTTGGAAAGCAAAGTGACAATAGCACTGAATCAGCAGATCCCCGCTGGTTGTGGGGAAACACAATCAGCCTTTCTCCGTTTTCGCTGTGTACTGGGCCTGGAGGATCCATAGCTCAAGCAAAGTCGTCACGTTTTTTTTTTGTGGGAGAGAGTTACAGCCCTGCTGCAGGGTATTTTCTGCTGCGCCTGCAAAGCTTTGCTTTAGATCACGGGCAGTGAGTGTATGGGGCACGTGCGGCAAGATGCTGCTGCAGACTGGGTCTCTGGGATTGATGCTCAGCATGCGGGAGATGCTGAGGTTTTCAGATGCTGATTTTTAAGGTGAAAATCTCTAACGGGCCACCCTGTGGATGCAGATCGAGTTCATGAAAGCAGGTCTGAGACTTGCAGCTGTGCCTTGGGCATAATTTCCTGTGTGTTGATTGAAAATTTTCTGAAGAGTAATAAGGACAGTCAGTGAAATCAGTGGTGCTTTAGTATTTTTACACCACCTGAGGATCTAGCCTCAGGCACTGATGATAATTGCCTGCTGAGATGACACAGCGGTAAATATTAAGCCTCAATTTAATGTTGTATTTATGTACAATAGAAGCTGACAAAGCTTCACTTCAATAAATTGCTTTTCTTATAAGCTCTCCAGAAACCTGGTGGTCTATCCACACTCCTCAGCAAAGATTTAGTAACAGATGCTGTAGCCATGTCTAATGTTAGCAAGATTTCATTAGCTATATATAGCATGCCGCTCTCATTTCAGTGCACCATGATGTTTGCTCAGAGATGGCTACTTGGAAATGAAAAGGAGAGTATTTTGTGATGTGTTTATTTGTACTTCTCTTACTCCTTTTAGTCTGAAATAATCAATGTGGTTTCCTTGTCTTTAGTGTGAATTAGTGAGGCACTGTTATATTAATCTCAGCTGGGCTTGATTCCAGTTTTCTTTTTTGCACCAGCCAGGATCTGACTCCAAATGTGGCTTCCACAGGGCCATTTGTGGATTAACATACTGTTCCGTGTAAGCGTACCGTAATCCAGCTTTAACAGTGTTTTTGTAGTGACTGTAACAAAAGAATTAGCGGTAATGGATAACAATAGACCTTCGGATTTGACCTGAATAGCAGGAAAAGCTTTGCAATGAAACTTGAGGAAAAGATTACTGAAGACACAGGGGCAGGGAATGTGGGAGGGGATGCAGCTTCAATTTAGGTGCATGGGATTAGTTAGATATGACACCTTTGTAAGCTACACTACATTTCCTCTACCAAGAAAAAGGCAGGGATTTTATCTGTGGTTGTCCAAGCGTTTGTTACTGTGCTACATGGGAAATTACTAGTTAGCTGTAGAGAACAGGGATTAAGGCAAGATTTTAAAGTTGGTCTAAAGGGACTTCTTAAAGGACATGTGACAGATTTTGTTTATAGGAGAGCTGTTAGGACAAAAGATCTGGTGAGGTGGAGTCTTGTGAAGGGGGTTTTGTGGCTGATTTTATTAAATATTTCCATTAGTGAAGTTGTTGCAGGGAGAAGGTGTGTGCTGATGATGCACCGTTGGGAGGCATCAACTGAGGAGGAGGGTTGGAGAAGTGGAGCAATGGAAATGGCTTGACATTTAAGTGCAAGGTGATGAATTTAATTAAGATCAGGAGTTTCTTTTGTAAATTGGAGTCTCACTGGCTGTCAGTGACAGAAGTGAAGGAAGTGTCTGTATAAATCAATCACAGATGCCTTCGAGACACTGACATAATGGGACATGCAGTATGCAGGCTGTCACCAGCAGCAACAAGGAAGCCCTAATGTCATGGTACACAGTGGCCTTGCAGTCTGGGAATCCCATGTATGGTTCTGCTTGCAAACTTTCAAAAAAGAGAAATTCCCAGCGGAGCAGGTCCAGAGAAATTTGGATGCTGGAAAAGGTTAGGAACAGGGTTATACTATGTGGGTAAGGACCTGTATTCTGTCATGCCACAATTCTTGTGTTTTCACCCTAGCTTTGTGTGTCGTGTCTAGTCTGTAGATAACTGTAAATGTCCAACATCTTCCCTGCTATTTTAGGATGAGGGCCATGTGCATTGCAAATTACATATTTATCTGATGCTAAAAGGGGAAATATCACAACTTGATAACAGGGGGAGTGGAATGGTTACATTTTAAATTTGATAACTATCCCCAGTGGGCTTTCTTGCAACTTCCAGTGAAGCATCTGGACGTGGTTATAATGGGGGCTAACTGGACAAGGTGTGGTGCTGATTTATCCAGTTGCCATTTCTTGTGCTCGGTGTATTAACTGATCAAAAGGTGCTGCAAATACAGAACAGAAATAAGAAAAGGAGGTGGAAACTAGAAAAAGGTAGTGAACTCCCTTGTGAAATGATAATCCAAGACACCCGCCAGAGGAAGATGCTTGAGAGTTGGCAGGGCTGAGAAAGTTTTGAGCAGATCAGATAGGAACCTACAGTGCACTAAGCAGCTGGTGTTTTTTGTGGTGTGTTTTTTGTGATTTCTTACTTTAGGGAAACCCAGTGTGTTTGTGAACTGCCTCTGCATGCAGCACACCACAAACCAAGCAGATGACAGTTTCTTTCGCTATAGGAATGAAAGGGAGGGTTTATCCCCAGTTTCTCCCTTCTGAAACAGTCAGATGTTAGGAACAACTGCAAAGGTCACTTGTGGAAGGCTGGAAGGGTTGGGTCCTGCAGAAAGAGGAGAGATGGGTGAAGGAGCTCCGCTGGGTAGGAAGCATGAGATTTGGTTGGATAACCTGCAAGTGAGGGGGGAATAGGGTTACGCAGCCGCTTAGGGGCTGGGAGGAGGGCAGCAGTAGACCTCAAGGCCATCAAATCAGCTTTAACCTTGTCAGTAACAGACTAAAATGTAGATGAGGTGCTGCGCTGAGAAGAGGTCCCTAGCCCCTGCCTGCTTGTGAGCATTGCAGCCAGCCCATTGGGGCAGGGCAGTAACACTTCAGTTGTTTCTAGAGCGAGCAGAGCTGGAGGTGAGCCTGCAAGAGCCATTCTGCCCGGCACAGGGGTTGCCATGAAGTGAACTTCTCTTTGAACGTTGTGGTTTTAATATTAAGTTTGTGGGAGGAAGGACTGAACTCCTGGTTTATCTTTTCCACCTCAGTTTTCTTAACCTCTGTACCAAACTAACAAATCCCTCAAGACTTCTGGAGGTTTGATGATATCACACCTCATGCTCCATTTCTCAAGCTTGGACCAGTTCTGTATGAGCAAACACAGTTGTGTTCCCTGCTGGGCCAAAACAAGAAATGTGAAGGCAAACCAGAGGGAAAGGCTCATCTGGAAGATGTCCAGTGCCAGGAGCTTCACGTACATTTGCAGAATTTCCAGGCTGCTGTGGAGGCTGTTTGGTCCTGAGACTTCAGCGTCCTTGGGCTTGTTGTCATGGTTGGTGGGCAAGCAGATGCAAAGGAATTCTTCTGTGAGGCTTATTCTCTTGGGTTCAACATGGGACTGATCCTGCCATTTCACAGTGTGTCTGAAAAATGCCGGTTGTTCACTTCTTGCAGGTCAAGGAAATCACCAGACTAGCCCCAGTGTGGGTGCTGGGTGCTGCTTCCTCAGAACAGCTGTCCTCAGCTCACTTTGTGAATCAGTGGCTGCAGCGAGGAACGAGGCTATTGGGGTTTATAGCCGTGTTTGCAGAGTGGTGTACATCCTCTGCTTGGCTAAAGTCTCTGCTCTGCTGCTAGCTGGGAGGGGAAAACCCAGAGAAAGCTGACGGCAGTCAGTGAAACTACGAGAGCATGAAAGAGAGGATCTTGCCCTCTGCGAGTAGAGTGTGCTTCTCCCTGATGCATTGGGCAGAGGTTCTCAGCACGTCATCCTGACTATTTGTTGTAAAAATAAGTGGGTTTTGATCAAAAACATTCAACATCTATCAACATTAGGGATTTTTTTAATTGCCAATCCAAGAAAAGAGGTAAGTCCCACCAAGGTGTGAGATTGGTGACTCTAGCCAAGACAGCAAAAACTTTGCTGTTTGAAGAGCCAAGTTAAACAAGACACAATTAGGACTAACGTGCCCCCCACAGCTCCCAGAGGCCGGTTTATGGATCCTGAGGGGGCCAGAATTGGACCTTGCTGTGTCTTGTTTGCTTTGGCTGTGTAACACAGCAAACCTCTGTGCCTCTTGCTTGGCGTCCTCGGCACAAATCGCACCTGCAGCAGGCTCAGGCACCGAGTCTTTTTTCCTGTCTTCTCTCTGTCCAAGTGATTCAGTTCTGGTAAAGGGCAATATAATCCAGCTGCCACGGTGCCAGCTTTTCTGAGGCAGGGGGCTCACCAGCTTTGCTGTGATGACACAGCCTGTCATGTCCTACCAACAGCTCTTTCCCTCAGGGTTTGCCCATGTTTTGTGTGTTTCTTGTGGCTGGCATTTGTGTCTCGCTCTGGTTAGAAGTTGAGAGGTGTGCAGATTGCTGGTGTATAGGTGGCATTTCAGGAACCCTTTTAGCTTCCTTCAAGTATCTGGCCTTGGTGAATATTGGAGATGGAGCAGCAGGTTACCACCAGAGTGACTGTTGCTCTGATACAGAAATGCAGCTCTAACCTGTTTGGTACTGCGGATCCCGCTCTCGCCTGAGCTCAGGGGAATTTTGGGTCCATTACAGCCTTTCCTAGGAAATTTTAATTCAGATTCAAGCTCTACTGCTCATGTGTTTTAATTCTAGAAGCTTTCAGTCTAAATCAAGATGCTGACTGTGAAACGTGCTTCTGCAAATGCTGGTTTTTCAAGGCTGCTCAGGACACTTCATACACGTACTGTCTTTGGTTTTTTTGCTGTAGAAAAGCCTAGTATCTTTTTATTTTTATTTTTATTCTAGTATTTCTGCAATTAATACCACCATGTAAAAAGATGCTTTCCAGCCACTATAGGGAGAAGACAGAGAATGTGGTAGGCAGGAGGAAGACTCCTGACTTACTGGTCAGGCCAGGCTCAGGTTGGAGGCACAGGTAGTATTTTGTTTGTCCACCTGACATAGCTGGAAAACACAGACAAGCTTTCATGCCTGCAGACCTTCCTGCAGAGCTGTTGCTTGTCTTGTATCATTAGGCCATATGGTTGCAACTGCACTACATTGAGAAAGAGATACCCATCCCTATAAAGCCAGTGACATGTGACTGCAGAGGTCAATGTGCTTCAACTTAATCATGTTGGTTTAGTCCTGGAAAGGGCTCAGAGGAGTTGAAGAGCCTCTGGTCTCAATAACTGATAGGCTGAAATTGCAGACAGTGTTCAGAGGACCTGAGACCATCCTGGGTTTAGGAAGTTCATGTGCAAGCCCCACGTTAACACTTTTGTTCTCCATGTTTAGCATCTGTACTGTCAGTTGTTTTTTTCTGCTGCTGGGCTCATCTGAAGGCGTGCTGTCTCCCAGAGCCACGTGAGGACCTCGGGAGGCTTCAGAGGGGCAGGGTGTCGGCGTGGATGAGCTGAGACACTGGAGCAAGGACTGATGCGATGTCGGGGAGGTGCCTTTGTCCAGCCATCTCCTCATATGGCCATTAAACTCACATATTAAGAAAGCAATAGCAAGAGGCATTTAATAGCTCCCTGGTGAGGGTGAGTGCGAGAGAGGGGCACTCGTTCAGCTTTCCCATCGTTTTCATGTGTGCTGCTCTCCCCGAGGGATGTGCCCTGGGTGTCTGCTCATTTCAAAGGCGCAGACGGGGACTGCTGGAGGGTTTGTTATCCCCTGTTACAACTCCTTTGAGGGCAGTTTGATATTTCTCACACTTCCATGCAGAGCAAGGTTTCCCAGAGACTCAAACTTAGGGACGATGCTGAAGTCACAAACGTGTTTCCCCGTGTCACTTAGCTCCACCGTGGGCTTGTACGAGGCCATCCAGGGCCTCGGCCCTCCTCGCTGCTGGGCTGCAGGGGGCTGGGCGGCGGAAGGCGGCGAGGTGTGAACGGTGCCGTTACTGTCCCGGGGAGGTTAGAAGATGGAGGCAGCACAGGCTGAGCCGGCTCCTGTGGATGAATGAACTCATTATAGTTCACCGCCTTCTATAAAAAAAGTTGTGAATCTTAATTAAAAGCACAGTCGTCTGCATTCGTGGAGACATTGTTTTGGACTGTTTCTTTAGCTGTTAACAGCTTGTAAAACGTTTTTGAGAGTTTCTTTTTTTGGGAGGTATTACTAGTTAGGCTGTTAAGAAAAAAAAAAAGCTTTTTTTATCAAAAAAAGAAATTTAAGGGAAGATTTAGTAGCTATGGAAGCAAGAACTTGGAAAGACTCTTTGCTTCTGTTGTGCTCGTTTCAGTCCAAAGTGGAGTTTGCATGCAGCGGCTTTGATCATGGATGAGCCTCATGGTAACCTCAATTTTGCATTCACTGTGGACTGCAGCGTTTGTCTGCTGTTTCTCCAGCCCCTTACCAAAATATCCTCAACATCCTCTTGCTCTCCAGCATGCCTCTGGGTCCCTGCTGACAACGTAGCTCAGATCACTGCTGGCTCATCGGCTCTTCCAGCCATGGGCTCTGGCAGAGCGTGCTACTCAGTGGCTATCAAGGGTGGTGGTGTCTCAAGGTTTCTACCTCCAGCACCTAGAAAGCAGGTGGCTTCGATCTTTTTGGGTTATGAAAATAGGACTTGTAAATGCACATGGAGCAGAAGCAAGGCTTAGGAGGTGGCCTGGTTCTAATTTTTCCCCATATTGATTTTCCCACATCAGGTTGCTTCCTTATCTGAGGGGAAGGAGGGTTTGCCTTCTGGTTATGTGAAGATTTCTTCTCACTGCCATAAAGTCTGCCAAGGCAGCAGGTTGCAAAGCTCAGACCTGTGTGGTTTTCATTAGCATCGCTCTTCTGTTGTAACGCATCTACATGGATAAAAAGTACTTTCCAGATTCCTTTCCACAGAAGAAGAGGTGAAAGTCTTGCATCAGCCAGGGCCTTTGAGCAAGCTGCTTTTGTAAGGAACATGGATATTGTTGGGTTGTTGGGTCTGAGAAAGTTCAACAGAGATGACAAGTGTTCTCCTTTTTTGATTAATTATAGAACAAGTTTTTCAATTGTTTCTTAAAAAGCCCCCCCCCCCATTTTCACTGAACATCGCACTTCTGCTGCTTTTTTTTCTCTGTTGGAAACATGAAATTTCTTCATGTAAATGGATATAAAAAAAGCAATCCCTTTCATCGAAGGCTGTTTTATCTGTAGCAAAAATATTTTGATAGGCTTTCTTTTTTTTTCCATGCCCCGTTCTGGTATCATTAACCACAATGAACAAAACCCTGTTGTTGTGTGCGGGTTTCCTGTGGAATGACCTTGCTCAAGTCTGCAGCCTGAATGTGTTACCACGAAGCCGCGCAATGATATGATCTTATAACAACTGAATGTTCGCTCAGGGTGAGATTTCGTGGCAGGTGATATTTCCCCCACAACAATACCATCTGCAATTATTTCCCTACATCCAGTGTCACTGAAAGGTCTGTCCCAGTGAAAGGCTCTGAATGGTCTGTTTTCACTTTCAACACTCAAACTTTCACTTGAAGGTGAAAGTTCGCTTGAACCATGTCTTGGTGAAATATCCTAATATCCAATTCCACAGCAGGTTCAGAGGGTGTTTCATAACATTTTTGAACCAGATGTCAAGCTGATCTAAGAAGGAAAAAGGGGGCATCTTTAACATGTCACCATACTTTATCTTAGAACAAATAAACCTTCTAATCCTGCAAAGGGAGGTCGTGGCGAGGAAAGCAACTCAAGCCCTTGTTCTAGCGTGCCAATGACATCAGCCTGCCAGGCAAGTCAAAACAGCTGGAGCCCGATCCTGTAGGTGTTACTTGGGCAGAAAGCTCAGTGATCCTCACTAAATATTTTGTCCGATTGCCAGTGACTGAACTGCTCCAGCATTGGGCCTCTGCATTTTGCTATGAGTCCAGCCTCTGCAGGATTGTCATTTATAAATAAATAAAAAGGATGTGGTTTTTTGCTTGTTATGTGCATGTTTAACTACTTGGGGGTGATGGTTTGGGGGAGTGACGGGTATCAGTCTGTTCGGAGGCAGCCTCTCTGCTCTGGTCTTGCAGTTTGGGATGGATGTACCTGTGGAGTTACAATCCCCATCTACAGTTTTGCAGTATTGAGGCTTTAATTCTCCAGGATTGTTGCTTAGCTGAGGCTGGGTTTGAGTGTAACTGGGGACCGAGCAGCTGCGCTCTCTGCTTTCATCTTTTGCTGTTCTTTTTGTTTCGTTCCCTGAGGAAACAAAGGTTATGTAGTTGTGCGTTTGCAAGTCTGCTGCTATCTATTTGCAGCCCTCGAAAACAGCCTTTGAACTGCAGGGCGATTGCAACAAGGTTTGATGGAGGGAGCGAGGTCCCAGAGCTGTTGGGCTCATGGCGCTTTGACCGAAGCGGGTGACCGGGTAGTGGAAAGATGCAGCTGTGGGGAGGAAATGTGATGTGTATTCAGGTTTTAATAAGCATCAGAGAATATACATGGGAAAATGGATCTTTAGGAAACCAGGCTTTGCTAGTTTTGCTCTCAAATACTGTGTGAAGCAATGTTCAAGAGGCTGAGGCAGCTGTTCAGACAGCCCGGTAGCAAGGTGTGCAGCCCTCTGGGCATCTCCGCTTGGGTTTGCAGGGTCTGATGTTGGCTCTCCCTGTCGGGTGTTGCTGAACTTCTCCAAGGTCCCACCACGTGTGCTGCTGACCCCGCCGCCTTCTGCCCCCTCCAACACGTGCTGCAGGGCCGAGGGCATCCTCGCTGCTGCTCGTCCTGGCTGGCCTCGGCCCCTCCGCCTTCTGCTGCCTCGACACCGCGGGCGTTTTCCCCAGCCACGCTGTGTTTTGCGTCTGAGAGAGCAGCATCCCTTGCTCTGCCTGGTTAACCCCAATCCCTCCCCTCTTCAGCCCCCAAATATAGTTGTTTCATCCATAGTTAAGATAACAAAACTGCTGGCTGGAATAAGGCAAATACTTCATGCTTGGAGTGTGAGGCTGCAGCAGTCGGGTTCCCTCGAAGCCCTGGGCTCTGCCCCTGTAGAGGCTGTGGGGGCCTTTCGCTCCCGAATGTCAGTTTAAAGCAATTTATCCTAAGCCGATTAGTGGCTAATTCAGTGCCAGGCTGCTTAAGGCAGCCTGGTTTGTGGGGGCTCAAGAGCCAGTGTTTACCCTTCGAGTGCGGGGTGCTTATCCTCTCAAGGGGGCTGGCTCCAGGAACCCAACGGCTTCTTTGTGTCCACGTGTGCAGGATTATAAATAACAATAATACGGGTTCAAAGCACTCGTGGGCAGAGGCTGGGGCTCTCGGGCCGCACGGCTTTGTCAGAGCTCTCAGCTTGTCTGCAGAAGGGAAACTCGGGGGTCGTTTTCCTTCAGTGGAGCGGCGGGAGGGTTGAGGCTGAGTGAATGGCTTGTTTCATTTGGATGTCCCCCTTTGGAGACATTACACGTGAATAAGTTTGTTGCCCTCTGTTTAACCCTTTTTGAGACTTGCCTTTCTTTCTGAAGTATCCTCGGGGATTTGCCTGATTTTTCCAGGTTGTTTTCTTGTGGGGAGACGCTGAGGTGACCGAGATGGGGCAGTGACTTTATCCACTTACCTCCCTCTCTGGAGAGCTGGTTCCTGGCCCACCAGTACAAGTTGTTGTGGCTCCAGTTGGTTGCGGAGCTGCGTCCTACCCGTCATGGGCACTGGGGTGTCCCCGCTCAGCCACCCAGGTTTGGGCTGCTGCTGCTCTGAGTTGATGGATGTGTGATACCAATCAGCGTACGTGCACAAAGCTTGGCTCATCTCTGCCTGTGTGATGGCTGGCTTAGGCAAATGCTCTTGGATTCCCTAATTTTGTCCTCCTTAGGCTCGTAACACTGAGTAGGGCATCAGGAGAGATGGCAGGGTGCTCCAGGGCCTGTCATCTTGGTGTGAAATAAGATTTCAGCTTGTGTAGACAAACCTCTGTCCCGTCTTGCGCCGTATCTGTGCTCTGTGCTCACCTGCTTAGGACAGAGCTGGATTCTTACTGGGAAGGGTGACTATTCACAGCTGGTAGTAAATACATGTGCAAACCCCAGTGAGGACAGGGCATTGTGCATGTTTTACTCCTCTGATGTGGAGGGAGGTGTAGCTGTTAAGACCTCAGTTGCACTGTTTGCTCTGAAGTTTGCCAGTGAGCTGTGTCTGCGTTAGGCGTCGTGCTTGTGAGGACACGTATTTTGTGAGCAGGATGGGATCCCCAGCTCAGCTCCTCACCTGGCACTCCAGGAGCTTTGTGGAAATGTTCTTCAAACTGGCATGGAGCGATCTCCGTCACAGTGTGGCTCCTGAGGGTATGATATACAGGTACCGCTTTTGGACCTCTGGAAGTATCCTGGTCTAGCTGTCTATATGAACCCTGACTTCAGGAATTGTTGTAACAGGAACATTTACTGTTGAAAGTTATGATTTATGGGCCAGATTAACTCTTTCTTGTATTGCTGAATACCTGGAGTTTCTTCTTAGAAGCCAGTGGTTTAACAGAGAGGTAAATCTAGGATCAGGTCCACTGTTCTGATGTATGATAGACCATATATTACCATATATCGATCCTTCAGATATATTTGTACCAACAGACTTAGACTTCTTTTTATTTTTTCCATGTCTTTTATTTAAAAACCAAACCACAGGAAGATCTTTAATGTATTAAGTTTTCCGTGTTTCTTAACAACATAGCAACTGTTCGTCTGTTTTCAGAGATGAGGTCAGATAAGGGAAACAGAAGCAGAAAGGATCACGCCGGAGAGTTGAACACAGTTAATAGGGTGACCTTTAGATGTCAGTATAGTCAAAGAATAACACAGCACGGGGCAGACGCGGAGGCCTTCCTACCTGGTGGAATTTGGTGGAGTCTCTTTGCTTGCACCAGTTTGTTGGTCTCTGGCTCCTGGGTAGCGTGTTGCTGCGAATTTATCTGTTTGTCCCATGTGCAGCTAACATGAAGACTAGGTGAGTGTGAAACCAAGTGGCAGGAGACCTTCCTGAGTGTTTCTCTGTGGCAGAATGTTGCTGAGGGATTTTGGCTCTGCAGTTCTCTGAAGCAACAGAACTTTTGCTCGGTCATTCAAAAGGGAGAGTGAGAGAAAGGGAAACAACTTCACTGGCATTTTGCTCTCTGCCAAATACTTGTAATAACATGCATCTACCAGAATAAAGTTTTTTAGTAAGAGTCATGGTATGTGCTTGCAGAGAAATGAATCCAGCAATTTTCTCTATCTGTAAACCCACTTCTCCACCATTACTGATACTTTATACGCGCTTGGACTGTAGAAGTGATATTCTGTTCCTTAGGGATTTTCATCGGAGTGGCTTGTTTTACTGCTGCTGACACAATGGGTGTGCTACTCTGTTGTCCGCTTGCTCTGAAGTGTTGAAATGTGTGTGCAAAAACGGGCATGTAAATATTCTTGTACTTGCCCATCAGCACTAGGTTGCGCGTTCTGTGTTGCTTTGGTCACCATGTGCTCATGTGTTTGAACTTGCTAGCCCAGGTAGGTAGTGTGGTTCTCGAGTCCTGGATGGCAACTGCTCATGGGTTATTCATGATACATATGACATCTGCATATGAAGCTTCTGTATTTTCGTTTACTTTGTGTTTTAAAAGCATGCATATATAAAGACCGTGCAGAATTTGCGAAAAGCCAGGCAATGAGCTGGAGACCATTTGAACAATCTCCCCTGTCCACTTTAGCGTCTGTCCTATTGTTTTGAAACGCTTTTTTAATTGCAGTTTTCTGAGGCAGTATTTCAAGGGATTGACAGGAGCCCATTGAGTCAAATTTGGCCCCTGAATTATGTTCTATTTAAAAAAACCCAGCACCCCCAAACTTCCGCAAAACCAAAGACCAACAGAATGTTTCCATTAAAAGGAAATCCAAATGGAAACAGCTTTTAAATCTATCAAATATATGTTCCTTTTCTTTATTTGCCTGTCAGACTTTGTATGTGCATGAAGGCCAGACGGTGAGTTGACTTCAAACATATTATTACCTCAAATGATATTGACATCAGAAATGCAAAAGCACCAGTGAAGCAAGATGGCCAGAGCTGGAAAATTCTGCTCTGGGCTTGGGTCCAGATTTTGAAAACCTGCTGCCTACATTTTGGGTCAGGAGCTTGGGATACAGAGCTTGCGTGTGAGCCTGGATTGGGCTATAAACAGTGATGAGATTTTGCTGTTTAGTAGTCTCAGGCTGGGCTGCCCAGTATCTGGCTCATGAGCTGCATCTGGCCTGCTCGGACAATCCATCTGGCCTGGAGCCCGTTCCCAGCCTCTTGCTTTTCTGAGGGCCTCTCGGGCACAGGCAAGGAGTGGGCTATAGAAAAGACGTTGGCTGGCCTCAGCCAGTTCTGAGCTACCTTCCCTATGGGCATCATTCCTTTTCCCTGCCAGGAGGCTGCATGTAGGCTTGTTCTGTAAAATGGGAGAGGTGATGGGGCTGGTGGGAACAAGAACTGGTGGGCCCCAATGGGAAAGGGCACCCAGAAGGTTTGCAGTCAATGAGTGGGTGCAGGACAACTGTGCTGTGGGTGGGAGGAAGGCTGTGCAGCCTGCTGTGGTAGAGGGCTTGGCCACTGTTGGTTTGAAAAATAATGGTGAAGCTAAAGAAGTTCAGCTCAATGAGGGCGATGCAGCAGTGCAACAGGATCTCAGAGATTATGAAATCTCTGTCTTTGAAGGTTTTGAAAACTTGACTAGGCAGGGCTCTTTGCAACCTAGTCTAGCTTTGGAGACAGGCCTGCTTGGGCTTCAGCTGGATACCTTCAGGGGTCCCTTGCATCTTAAATTTTTCATTGCTTCCCTAATTGTAAGAACAGCCTGACTTTTGTTACATGAATGTACAGTACCAAACACATGGGACCTGAGTCCTTGCTTGGATAGTACAGCAGTAGGAACCACGATGTCAGAGTTGGAAGCTGTTTGCAATGTTCAGTATTGAGTGGGTGGGGAATGGCAGTTTAGTCAGCGTGAACCACCTCTTCCAGCTCAAAAACTGAGGCAATGACAGATTTAATACTCATTAAATTTCAGTACAATTCAGAGAGGAAGCCTTGCCCAGTGTGAAGGTATCCATTGAGAGCTTAGAAAGTCAACATTCAAAATCTTGGTCGGGGTTGAGCCCGTGTTCTCTTGGTTCCCTCATCAGAACTGTGGGGATAATAGTTCTTCCCTGTCTCCCAGGGCTATTCGTGGTGTCAATGTATGAAAGGTTACAAGGTGCCCAGAAATTTTAACAGTGAGAAATACCTAATTCATATGGATCAATGTCCCCTTGAATTTTCCTTTTATTGTGAGACTTTCTGAAATGTCTGTGATTTATTCTCCTTTGAACACAGTGAATGGACTGTCTGCCAGGCAGTGCGGATGTTCTTGTTTATAACTATAATATCCCTTACTCAAATTCCTGAGAACATGTTCCAGAAACATACGTAATTTGCCAGGTGAGGGTTTATAAAGATGGGATTGGTGAAAAAATACAGATGGAAGAACGACACTCCCATTTCCCTGAAGAGTCTTTGAGAAAACCTTGCAAGTGCAAAAAAAAGTTTCTTCTTCCCATTATTTCATCTATAATTCCAAGTTTCAGGCGAAAAGCAAAATGAGTGATACGGCGCGTTGTCGTTGGGATATATCATTATGGTCTTGTACTATTTCTAAGGGGTCCAGAAGCAGGAAATTCCAGAAATCTCCCAAGCAAACCCTTTCCTCTGGGATTCTCAGTCTGTGCTAGCATCCCTGTCAGGTTTGGATCAGTTTTCATGTAAAAAATGATTACACTTCTAATTGTTGCTCTACCAAAGAGTGTTCCTACTGTAAACCAGTGCGCAGCTGTCCTGCTAACTAGCCCAGCTGGGATCTCCGCAGGGGTGAGTGCAGTGAGAGGAGATGAAGTCATCCAGCTAGCTTGGGGTACGAGGCCGGGGGACTGCAGAGCTGGAGTCCGTCCTGTGCCTGGCTGTAGGCTGTTTGGATTTGGGTCTGTTTGCTCTATCTCCATGTATTTTCAGAGACATCTTAGCTTCTAGAGACAACCAGGTGGGTTCCACGTGGATGGTGACTGTGCTAAATGCTGCTGTTCCTTGATTGCTATTTGGAGAGAGGGAAGTAACAGCGCTCTGAATTTGACTGCAATTTGTGAATAGTTTTAATGAACTAGGTACTGTGTGTTTCAGCAAAGAGACTTTACCAGACTTTTTTGCCTCTCTGATCCTCGGTGCCATGAGGAAGGAGGTGTGCAGGGCTGGTTACAGCTGCTGTGGGAGGGAGAGAGGGGGTAATGCGGCTCTCCAGAGCAGCTCGGGATCGCTAATGGACCAGAGCAGACAGCGCTCTGGACGGAGCGTCCTATTGCCCCTCTGGATCTCTTGCTGGAGAAGCTGCTTAGCCATGTCCTCTCTGTGTGAGTACAAAGAAAACAATAAGGAAAAAAATACCGGTTTGTAAGCAGCAGAATACTTCCTTCCTGCAGAGCCAGGTCTTGGGGTTGGATTCTTTGGTGCCTACTGCAGGAGATATTTCGCATGGTTGGGAGTATTCAAAATGTTTGTCTTCCATTAGGATTTCTTGGTACCTGATAAAGCTTGGGCTTATGCTATGCCCTGTCTCACGGGGTCTTTCAGCACGTGTCTTCATACATGTGGTGATTTTGAAAGCTCTGTCCTGCTGTTGGATCTGGCCGAAACAGGCCTCTGAGCTCAGGAATCATTGGATTGGGTGGCAAAAAAACCTATGATCTTGCAGCAAGGTCATAAGACCCACATTAGCAAGGCTGTTTTTAGTGCTTGGGCTGAAAACAGCAGAACAAGGAAACCCCTGAAGTAATTGCACTCCCTGCACTGGCATCCTCCGTTCAGTGATTCTGTGTATTTAATACTAGTCTTCAAAGGTGTTTTCAAATGTTAGCAGGTATTGCAACTAAGAGTGATCATAGTATTGAGATCTGTGCACACTTTCTGTCCGTGATCCATGACAGCATCCCTTTAAATTATAAGCATGCTTTCCTTAATAGTCTTTTCCAAGGGCCTCTTTGCAGCTGAAGATTTGGAACAGATGAATAGCACAGCAATAACTTCCAGTGATTCCAGCAGTGATGGGTACAGAGTTTTTTGATATACAGTAACCTGATTTCTGTCAAAAGGTTTTCCCAATCTGAACATCACTGCCTAAGATGATCCTTGCACCTTGAAAATCACTTTCCTATTTAAGGAAAGCCGACTGAATTAAACCACAAGTATCACAGCAGAGGCTGGAGGTATAAAGGCTATCACAGGATACTGATGGTAAGATGTCACAGGCAGAGTTCTTTCCAGATGGGACAAATTTCATGTAGATTCTGAATTGATCGATATGTCAGTCTCAACAGGAAAGGTTTATAGCCTTGTCACCATATTTTGAGCCTGGCAATCTCAAGGGGAGCTGAAGTGAGTTAAGCCCTCAAACCACTGGGACACAAGTTTCTACCTCTTAATATCCCACCTGTCCACAGGCTTTGAAGTGGTGTTGGTTTTCCCAGGTTCCTCTGATGTTGTGCTGACGAAGGAAATAGCCACGCTTGGCTTAGATCCATTGCCACTGTCTAGCTGCCAACTGCTGGACATGTGCTTGTCCTTGGCAGGCAGCTCAGGTGCCAGGGAAGGCAATGGTGAGTTTTCACAGACCTACACTCAGGAAAGGATTAATCTGCGTTTGCCAGGATGTGGCTGTGTTGGCGTGTGGTCTCGGACACACAAGTTGTGTGAGTCCCGCTGGCAGCATGCATAGGACCCATGAGTAGGAGCCTGAATGTACAGGCCACAAGAATGAGGAGATCCATTCTTATGTTCCCTGAATTGTGAGGAATCTCTCATTACAGTGATAGTGGAATGACTTGGAATTTTTTCTTTTTGTAGAGGTCCTATGTAGCCAGGGCATTGCTGAAGATCTGCCTGTAAGATGTTGAGTGCATATCTAAATAGAGCTGGAAATTAAGCAATAATGAACAGATCCATTCAACTGGTCAAAAAAAGAGGTTTCAATGTCTTTGGGTAGTCATTAAAAGTGAATGTCATCTCTTGCAGTGTCATTAGTGTACATGATGAAAATGGGATTTTTTTTTTTCCTAGCAGGCTTCTGGGAACGATTATTCATTGGGGAAAAATATATAATTCCCCGATAATCTAGAGCTGTTGGAGCTTTCAGTGAAATCTCTGAAGTATCGGCACAATGATGAATGGCCTCTTCTGGAATACAGAAATGTCTAAGAAATGAAATAAATCCTTCATGCACTGCAGGGCTTTGGTGTAGTGCTGCTTATCTTAAGGGTATTATGCAAATCTGGTGCCTATTTAAATCTTGACACTCTCATCTGGAGCAGGTGTATTAGAAACTTACTTTTCCCTGAGAAGGTTAATTTGTCAGATATTGACTGCTGGTTTTATCTCAGATGACTCATTGTTCCCATGAGTTACAGGCCAGTTTCTGGCCCAGCTTTCTTCGAGCTCTGCTGTAGGACCCTAGGAGTGCACCTTTTAATGGCAGCCTTCCAATCGTGAATGCTCCTAGGTGGATGAGGTTACAGCTTTCACTACCTGCAAGCTGCTAAAGATGAACCTTTCCAAGGACAGAAAATTCAGTAGGAGATAGTCATTGCTGACAAATATCCTTGCTATGGGATGAACCCAATTGATGCTGGTTGGGTTGCAGCAGGGAAATGAGTCTTTTGGTTAAGCATACTGTCTAATGGTTAAGCATTTTGGATGATAACCTGTTGTTACTGACAATCTAAGCTGCTTTTTGTGGGATGTCATCATGGTGGTGTTGGAGTCCATTCACCGTGGTATTCTGTATGGGATACCATGGGCTCTTTAGAAGTGCTTTTAGTTGTCTTTAGGTGAATTTCTCACTGTCATGAAGCAATGTCCATGACTGCATCTCTCTCTCTTGCAGTAGTGACATCAGTTGTCTTGCCTAGGGCTGATCCTCCAAATTATCTGTGGCCATTCAAGCAGCCATAAGAATGCTTTCCTACTTGTCTGCCTTATTTGGGAGTTGGCTGTTCTTTCTTCTTGTCCTCTGAAAGGACAACAGTACTTCTGTGTGAACAGAAGGATTGTTTCCTCCCTTCTGTCTTTGGAAAGTTTGTTATCCGCTAAGGCAGTAGAAATGATATTGTGCAAATTGTATGAGCAGTCTCACACATAGATAATGAAGAGCAAACACGCTGGAGTGAACAGTCCACTGCATGAAAAAGATTCATCCCAGCTCTGGGGTGAGCAGCTTTGAGTAATGAAGTCATGCACTGGCTCAGAAAAACTCACGGACTAGTTCACAGATGATGAAGATTGAAGCCACAGTGGCTACTACTTGCAGTTCATTGTTTGACTGATCTAGGGGATAAAGTGAGGAATGGCGATGGAGTTTATTTTGTGCTCGTTCCATTGGTGCTCAAGAAGAGAAGGAGGAAAGTTAGTTTCATGCAGCCACTGCTCTTTATAATATGTGCTGTTAGGTGTTTTAAATGGTTAGATAGGGCTGACTGAGAACTGTCCATTAAAACTGCTTCTCAGCAGAAGGTTGGTTGTGTTGAACTCGAATTTTGCTGAGACATGTTAGCTTGCTATTGCAAGAGAACATTTTTTTTCCTTTGTGGAAAGGGTCAGCATATTTTTGGCAAAAGTTCATTTTTTGTCAGGAATGGTTAGAGTTTTCTGAACTCATTTTGCTTCCACCAGTGTTTTCCCAGGAATCAACTCTCCCCATCCTTTTTCTAGATCTTTCCACTAGGCTGGATGTCAAAATGATGCTTATTCCAGGCTCAGGCCTGTCTTGTTTTGGGGTGGGTATCCTCTGGCCCTCAACTAGAGACGTAATTTCTTATGCAGATGCAATTATGGCCTTCGTGGTGAAGTGAGGCTCAGTATAGCACTCCTGGGGTGAGTTCCCAGCTGTTGTTTTGAAGGACAGAGCACTGCGAAAGTTCATCGTCTCTTTTCTTTTTGCTTTTTTCCTTGAATGAAATATATTTGGGCAACAGCTGCTGACTGCATGGATGTTCAGTGGTTGCTGTTTGTCGATGGGAACAACACATCCTTCCCCACTCAATGCATTAAAGCCTCGAGGAAATAATGATTATTTTTCCTTTTGGTAATGTTTCAGTAGTGATGGGGAGCGGTGCTGGGACGTGGCGTGTGCTGATGTAGCCCATCCCGTGCAGTACGGTGCATGCAGGTCTGGTGGCTGGGTCTTTGGCAGGCTCTCCCTCACGTGCTGGAGGACACATGTAGGCTGCTGTGTGGTTTAGCCGAGCCTTGGCCTGGCCTGTGGGGCTTTGTTCTGGCTGCTTGTGCTTCAAACTGAGTATTCAAATGACCATGTAAGATTTCTGCCTTGGGAGTCCACAGGGATCTTTGTAAGCCAGAAAAATGAGCCCCGGGTTGCCAAGGTGACCCAATGTAACCTACAGCCCAGGAGTTCAGCTCTCTCAGACCCAAGGCCTGGTTTGGTGCAGCACAGCTGTGTGACCTTGGGGCAGTTTTGCTGAGAAAATTGTTTCTGTGCTGTGAGAAAGTCCGTCAGCTAAAGGCGTGCAAGGTAGGAAAAGGGAAAACAGAGCGTAATTGTTGAGATAACGATTTGAGGATTCAAGAGGGAAACTGTTGACATGAAAAGTTATAAAATTGTAAGCAAAAATGTAGAAAAATGAAAGACAGCAACTAAGAAATTGAGAATGAGCCTATTTGAAGAAGGCTAACACAGCCCCACCTGACTGATGATTGCTTGGCCAGCAGAAACTCACTGGGTGTGCTAATACTTAACCTAGTAGCATGTAACTCCTAGAAATCTACTGGGGCTGTTAACCAATAAATAGTTATTCTGTACCCATAAATTGTGTGTAGCCCACCTGCAGAGCTCTTTGCAGGCGGTGCAAGGTGTCTGAACAGAAGTGACCCACGGAGAGTTACACCAGCCACATATAAATGGTGAACACATTGGAAAGTATCATTTGCCAAAGTTTCTTCTGGATGTCAAGGATCTCATCAGGCCCTGAGAAGACACTTAATGAGGGGATTTCAGATATCTTCCAGAATGTCTGTCCTTGTTTTCAGCCTACCATTTTTTGTTACTGCGGCACAGTTATGGCACAAGTGGCTCCTTTGTGAGGTGACTAGTGGGAACACAGTGCAGAAAATGTGCCTGGGATTTGCAGCCCTTTTTAATCTAAGGCTGTGATAATATCTTTGCTGAATATAACCTAGCCTAGTGGTCCATCCCATAAAAATGCCCAGAATGTTTCAGAAATACGATGGACGCTCCAGTGGATCAGGATGGGAATAGTTTGCAACTGAGGACTGTACTGAGAATATCTTCACACAACACCTCCAGTCAAATATCAGTCGAGTTTTCTTGTGGGGGAGGTTATGTCTCAAAAATAGAAGGTGACAATAAGGTCTGGTTAGAATAATGTCCAGGATACATCATTGATCAGGCAGATGACAGCAGGTCAGCTGCTTACTAATACCAAATTGTTTGTTAATCCTAATAACTGAATCACAGTTCCCCATTACTGGCTCTGGTTAGGCTACCAACCATCTCCTGGCTCTCCTCCTTTGGTGCCTTAAAGGACAGATGGGTGGAGGGAAAGTGGAAATCCCAAACATGGCAATGTTACATGGCTGAGATGTTTTTGGCCTCCAGTCTGGGGAGTTTTTTTTCTTCTCTGCTTAAACCAGAACCTATATGCCAAAGACCCACACTGATCCCAGCTGTTACCAGCAACTGAACTGCACAAATGAGGGCCCCACCATGCCAGATTCACCGCCTCAGGCTGTGAGTGCAGCTGAGGCAATAAACGAAAACAGAAAAAAGATTGACTACAAAGATCTTTTGGGGAAAAAAAATAAACAAAATGATGCAGGCAGCAAGGTGCACTCCATCCTGAGTGTGTATTATTTTTCTGAGCTGCTGGGTCCTTCCAAGCTGATGTGTGAAATCCTGCATCCCTGAGCACAAGCCTGCTGGAGCAGATAACTTGGGTGAGAATGAGTAGGCCCATGTGGTTACCATTGCTCCACTTCATCAAGAATCCTTCTCACAAGGGGAAGTGAGCTCAGCAAACTGGGAAGGCGTCATACCAGGTGCTGGAGGGCAATAGGAGAGACTTTACACGAACCAGCTGGCATATGGGTGTGTTTGGTTACATCATACGGAGAGATGGATGGATCCTGCAAGGTCTGGGTGCGGTCCAGGCAATCCTGAGACTTGCCTCCTGTCTCCTAACAAAGACCTTGATGCATGAGAACTGCTACTCCTCCTTCTCTGCCTTTCCCTATGAATCACTCCTTTGCAGTCTTACGTGGCTTTTATAGTTAATGTGAACCAAGTGGCTCATGTAGGAAGGGGAAAGGATTTGCCTCCTGTCTCCTTCCATCAGATGTGGAAATGTAAAGGCTGATTCAGGCACAAGGGAAGTCCACAGGAGACTTTCGGTTCATATCAATGGGTTTGAAGTGCAAAGGGCTTGAGGAGTGTAGGAACGACACTGACTGTAATCGGGCCATACCAAAATACAGCTCAGTTCACTTCTGTGCAGTGGCAAGTTGGCATTGACTTCGAGGAAGTTATGATTTGTACCAGTGAGGTATTTAACCACCTTTTATAGAACAGATAGCTATGCCGGGTGATAATTGGCAGCAGCTGGATTTTTTCTCTCCCAAGTAAAGTTATCCATTTTCTGGAGACAGGGGAGAGGTGCTAGAAATTGGCGTGGGGATCATGTTTGGAGATTTTTTGTCCCTTGATCATGGAATGCTCTTTCTGATCTTGCCTGTCGCCTAACTTCTCACTATACTCAAATCTTTCTTGAAAACCTCATGCCACCAATGTGCGATTGGACCAGTCAGATCTGTACAGTTTTGTGTCCTGTCTCTGGGACTCGTTTGTGCCTCGTGCTTCCTGAGATGTTAAGACTGGGTGACAGCAGGGTTTGATATCGCCTTTAGTTTTCTAATGTGATTTTCTTTTTATATTAATAAGTAATATCAAATATTGTCTTGATTCCTGCTGAGTCTATAGCCTGAAGAAATTCTTGCTTTAGTCAAATCTGCAGTTTAATTGCACGTTTCTCTGGGTTTGGATATCTCAACTTCTGATGTCCTGGAATATTGCCTGTAAAAAGCGATGGCATTGATACATTACTTTTCCTTCTGACTGAAGGCATTCTTCTTCGGATGACTGCGTCAGCATCTAACTTTTACCCTTGTCCTTCCTCTCCATGTTGTTAGTCTGCTTACCACTTATGGTTCTGTTTGTGGCCCTCAGTCGTGTGATGCCAGGCTGGGCTTTGGTCATGCCGGTAGGGCTTTGATGACTACAGAAGAAGACTCTGAGAAATGGAATTCGGTGCTCTTCTCTAGGTCTAAGCTTGACTGGGGACTGAAATCAACTGGAGCTGTGAAATCAATCTATAAGATAGCATTTAAGAGGCAACACAGGCAGCACAGTGAAATAATGTTACAAAAGCCATGCGTGAATAGTGCTGCTTGCCTCTGGCGTTCTGTAGTTAAGATATTATGCTTACTGAACTTGTATCTCTGGTTGGTATTTGAAGCAAGGTTTATCATGAGGCTTGACCTCCTTGGGATATTTAAGAAAGACTAGAAAACAGGGCTTTTTAGATGTTATTTAAGCTTAATGAAAAACCTCAAGGCTTTACCGATATGCTGAAAGCTAAGAGGTCAGCTTCATATCCAGAATTTATTTACCCAAGAGGTCTGGGTGATTTCATAGATCATAAAAACACAACTTCAAAAGTCATATTTTATTTCACAGTGGTGGTCTCTGCCATAAGGTAAGGTCAGGTCAGGAATCTATTCCTGGGAGAGAGACAGCAGCCCTGGAAGATCTGCATTCAGATCTGCAGAGGAATGCCCTGACGTGCCCTGAACCTTCCCCACAGGGAAGCAGAAGGAGTGATGTCAGTATACGAGACTGCCTCGTGCTCTGCTGCCCGTGGGGACAGAGGACATCTTCTGCTGCTGCCTTTCCTGACGCAGAAATGCATCTTCTAAGTCTGCTGTTTGTCTAGGCTGCAGGTACCTGGGGCTGTTGCCAGGAGTGGTGGGAAGGTAGCACAGACATTTGTCAGTGTTGGAAAGCGTAAGAGGCGAGATGTCTGTTTTCTCTAAAAATGAGCTATAATACTCACAATTATGGCCAAAGTGGTCACTCTGATACTCTGCAGGCAGGTTCTGCTGTGCCACTCTGGTCTCTTCCAGCCCCAAACTGTCTCTTGTTCTATTAACAGCCACTATGCCAAAAAAAAAATTATGGACCAGACTTGCTTGCTGGAGATGTTGCTGGAGGCATTTTCTTGGCTGTGGATAAAGAGTAACTGCAATGATCAGAAATATGCTTATCGCAAGAGAGCTGACAGATGTGGCTAACAGGATGCCTGAATTAACATCATCGGGGTGATGAGATGTGAGTGATATCAGAACTCGGCCCAGGGCTAAACTTAGTTCAGTGCAGGAAGCCAGAACAGCCAAATGCATCAGAGAAGGACCTTTGGGCATACTGAAACTCAGACTGATGCCAGGTTTTGATAGAGGAAAAGAATTCATTCAGTGAATGATCAGAGGTCCAGCTGCTGCTGTTTCAACAGAGCCCAGTGTCCAGCCTCAGGGCTGACCTACAAAGACCTTCCTTTCCATCATGGAACTGCTTGTGCAAACCAGACACTGCTCTCACTCATTTCTAAGGGATGAAAGAAACTGAAACAGAGACGGAAAGGTTCCAATCTCCTGTTTTACTAGTTATACGGTCAGATCGCAATCTACAGGAAAAGACTGTCCTTCATAAGCCTTGGAGATCACACTCACCTTGTTCCCCACTTTGTATCAGCGATGTCAAAGGCTGTCATACTCTAAACCCCAAAGCTTATAAATTTATCAACAGACACACAGTGGCAGCATACCCTTGTTGTAGGGGTCTTGATCCTAAAAATACCATGGCAAGGGCTTTTCAGGGTCCATGCTTGCTCCCTGCTAGACTGGCTGGGTCTCCCCTGAGCAGGTTGGCTATGGTAGGGGTGAAGATGGACTTAAAAAAGGAGCGATTGTTCCCATCTGCTCGAAGCAGAGGAAGTGGAAGGGGATGGCTAATTAACTTAGCACTCAGCGTGGTTGCTGTCCTGTGAAAATAACAACAACTGTAATGAATCCCCACAGAACTGGCTGTGGTCTGGAAATGAGAGAAGATTGACTGAGGTAAATGAGAAGGAAAATCGCGCTAAGGAAAAAATGTTGGAAGAAAGGGAAGAAGGGCAAGGACCAGAGGTAGCTCTTACTTGTTGCCATACAGAGCCCTCAGGTCTCATTTTCTGATGTCTTGCTCAGTGGTGGCTCCTTAAAGCCAGAGCTGGAGGCTGGTTGTCCGGCTGTTCACCACCCTTTGCACAGAATTTGATGCAATGAGAACTGAAACAGTGTTGGTGATTATAGATTTGCTATGCCAGTCTTTGCCCTGAAGTTTAATATGTAGTGGAAATCTTAGTATTCGGGAAATTCTTATTTGCTCCATAATTGGTTAAAAAAAAAAAAAAGGGTAATGCTGCAAGGGATCGTTTCTTGCCTACTGATCCTGGCTATAAGTCCTGTCTAAATAGGAAGGGAGTGTGTCCCATCCCACGATGCTGCCGGCAAGGAGGCAGTGGGACATCACAGTGCTGCTGTGGTGGGTCCCTTGCTGGGGGTGCTCCAGGCAGGCTGTCGCACTGCACTGGATTTGGCTTCTGTGGAACCTTTTTTCCTCTCTTATAAAATGCTGTTTGAGAGTAAAACCACCTGTGTGAGAGCAATTTCTGACAATTTTCTTAGTTTGCAAGTAACATATTTCAAGGTAGGGGAAAAGAAGCTAAGAATGGCCATGCTGGGACAGGTGGTGGCCACAGCTTGCTCAGTACCAGACTCCAGCAGTGGCCATAAGTGCAGGCATTGGGAAGAGCAGTAACAGGGCAGGCATACATGATGACTTCTTCCAGCACTCAAAATTTTAAAGAGGTTTTAATTCAGAGGCTGTCCGGCAATATATGTGGATGTTGTGTATTCAATAGCACTTGGTGGGCTTTTCTTCCATGTGCTTGTCTCATTTTTTTTTTTCTTGAATGAAGGTAAACCTTTAACATCCACAAGGTCCTTTGGCAGTGAGAGCTAACATATTCAGGATATTATCTACTTCACTGGATTGGAGCTTGGCTCCCAACAGTGTCATTTGATGGTCCTTCTGAACTCTTGTATTGGATGAGGAAGTGAACAGTATCCACCTCTCCATGTCACCTGTGGTTTCATAGACATTTGTCCTTTCCTTCTAAGAGTCAACTCTTTTTTAGGCTGCAGAGTCCTGGCTTGCTTGACCCTTATGTTTGGGAGCTGTACTTACCTCTGACCAACCTTGTTGCCTTTTGCAGTGCCACGATATCCTTTTTGAGTTGAGGGAGCAGCAACTGCATGTGGTGATCAGGCTGCAGGTGAAGCACAGAATTATACAGTGGCATAATGGTGTTCTCTGGCTTGTTCTTTACACCTAGTTCCTAATGATGGATTTTTTTTAATTGCTCCTGAGCAATGAGCTGATGTTTCACGGATCCATCTGTGACAACCCCAAGCTATTGCTCCAGTGTGGTTATGGTCAGCTTAGAGCCCATCGTTTTATATTGGAAGTTTAGATTGTATTTTTTCCCGGGTGAGTCCCTTTACATTTATCTGCATTGAATTTCATCTGCCATTTTATTACCTGTCACTGTATCGTAAAATTGTTTTGTAGTTCATCATGATGCTCTCAAAATTCATATTGTCAGCAAACTTTCCCACCTCACTGCTCATGCCCTTTTCCAGGTCACTTATGAACATGCATTTTTAATGGCACAGATCTCCCCAGGGCTCCCATGCCGACCTTGCTCCCTTGCAAGATCTGACCATTCCCCGTTTCCTAGCTGTTAACCAGGATCTATCCTTGCAAGGACTTTGTCTTCTCCTGTGTTTGCTTAGTTTCCTAAATGGCCCAAGTCGACACTTTCTGAAATAGATTTAAAAAACACTGTTTTGGCTGAAAGTTGTATCTTGCCTAAAACCAAATAAACCACATAAAGATAAAACCAAAACAAAACATCCTCCCAATTTTTGTTCATCCAACAAAGTTTCCCCTCTCCTTCCTGTCTTTCGGCACCTGAAGAATTTTGAAGCTAACTTTTAATCTGATTTTGTGTGGGAATCTCAAACTCTTCTGGGAAGAGAAAATTGTTTCCTGACAGCTTTTCTAGTGGTAAATAACTATGGTTAAATAGAGCTGTGTTTCCTCTCTCCCCCTTAACTGCTCATTTGATTAAGTCTGGCTAATATTTGATATGGTCACACTGGATAAAACTTTTTTTTAATAACTGCACATTCAGAACTGTGTTGGCATAATTATAGTAGTGTAAGGACTTACACTGGTACAGCTTATTTTCCCCATAAGGGGGTAACTGTACTGATATAAAATACCTAAAAATAAACATTTATAACAGTATTCACATCAGGAGGTTTATCAGCCTGCAATTAAGTTAATGTGGTACCACTTCCTTATGGAGGGCAAGAGATTACAGTCCTTTTTGAGCTTGCGTGTAGTTTGAAGGGTAGCTCATACCACGCTGCAGAAAAAAACGCCCCAGAAATGCCCCCCGACCTCATTTACAAACCCCCAGCCATGTCTGCCCTCTAGAGCTTCGGGGCCTGAAAACTGCTGCATGTTTTCTTCAGACTTTTCCAAAAAATGTTCTCTGGAGCTCCGCTGGAGTGTCAATGCCAAGTTTAGGCAAGAAGGGAAAGCTTTTATTGCCATTATAAACCTTGAAAATATGTTTTTTATAAAGCAAGTGCCAGCATAACCTTCAGTACAGCTGCAGTAACAACCCTACCTGATGTCCAGGGCACGTCTAAATGAGAAACTCCTAAACAGTGCAAAGAAAACAACTGAGAATTTACAGTGTAAAACCAGCCCAGTAATTGTATTAACAGTCTCTTCTAAGCAGAATCAGGCTCCCAGCTGTAGCTGAAACCCATAAAAAGCACGCCATTAATTTTATGAAGAGAAGTAGCCATTTTAGTCCTCTGGAAGCTCTGGAGTCTGTAAAGATAAGGTGATGGACTTTTCTCACAGCTGCAAGAGCTACATCTGGAAGCCAGGTCTGTACAGCACCGTGGATCTGCAGGAAGCCCGGCAAGGATGGATCCTGCCAGAGGATGGTCACCGTGGTGGGGTCCCTTGGGTAGTGAGGTGCCCATGTTCGCCGGCAGCGTGCCATGCCATGCCTGTTTGCTGTTGGCATCACACTCCCAACAGGAACGTTTTGCTCCCAGAAGAAGGACAATCCCTTGCTATTTTGAGCAACAGTAGAAAGGCCCAGGATGGGAAAAAAACTCTGAAAATCCACTGAATCTGATTTCATAATTACCTGCTCTTGATTTTTGTCTTTTCTAGTTGGCTGACTGTCTTGATTTCATAAACACTACTAATTTGCTGTTAAATTTGCCATTAATGTGATCCTAGGTGATTTGTTAGGCCTTATTGAACAGCAAAGATTTTTTTTTTTCTTCTTTTTTTCTTGGAGATGGCTTTTCACACCATCAAGGCCGCTTTCTCAACTTATTGACAGCTTTATGAGCCCTGCTGGAAAAGCACCAGCTTCCTTCGTTTCATGGTGCTCCGGCTTTCCGCCGAGTGAAAAGGCCGTTTTTTAATTAGGGCCTGAGAGCCTTTGCTTTGCTCCAGCGTTCCCCAGGTACAAAGCAATACACTGGCCTTTCTGTAGTTAATCACTTTTCCAGACTTCAGCCCACTAAAATTAGGTGGGCTTTTCAGTCAAATGTTTACCTGGCTCTGGGCCATCTGAAGAACCTCTTTGGGCTGACACATCTGCATTTGGCATGTGGCTGTGTTCTGGCCGTGCTCACCAATTCACCAAGAGTGAAAAAAATAAAATAAATAAAACCAATCTTGCCCTGCTTAGAAACTATCCTATTTTTGAGCTAATTCCTGCACACACAAAAAGGAAAACTCTTCGCTGATTATTCTCCTTCTTCCTTCTTGCCCAGGTTTATAGTTGTGTCTTTGTTATTACTTTGTACTGGAGTAGCTCACATTTACACCAGTTCCTCTGGCTCCCTTTCAAATCTGTTTATGAGAGTTTTAAAGTTTTATATTTGTGGTTACATTTAAACTCCTCATCATCATTACAGTCCTACGAAGCCAATTTCTTCCTCTTTTAAAGGGATGGCTGCAGCTTTATTTTGCTCGAGTACTGCAGCGATGCCGTAGGCACGAGGCAGCTCTGCGACGGAGCTGGGTGTGTTCTTTTGCTGTAGCGATTGCTCTGTGCTTGAAGCTGCCTGGGTTGGAGGAGTGGAGGACAGTAAGGTGCTGCCATCTCCTTCGCTAGCTGAGAGCCCCGGAGGCAGAGCAGCAAACAGTTGCTGGTCGAGAAGATGGAGTCGGAATCTATCTGATTTCCTTAAGAAGGTGCTTGTGCCCAGAAGGATATTTAGGGTATTTATAAGGCTGGGGACTTGGCCTTGGGCTGTCGCTGTGCTGGCTATAGGGGTTATTTTTTCCAGCTGTTTGTCCATCCTCTCCCCCAAGTCCCCCAGCTGCTCTGGTAATTGCTCCCTAACCTGTCCCAGTTCAAGCAAGACTGACCAGGGAAGACTTGCTGTTTACTCTGGTTGTACTGGTGAACTCGGGGAGGGGAGAGGGGCTGATGAGTAGCTGAGGTGGTGTCTGTGAGGATGAAGGACTGCAGCCGGAGGATGGTGTGAGGTGGGTGCAGTCTGCATGAACCAGGCTGATGCTGTCCTCCTTACTGCTGGTTTCATGGAAGGGCCAGTTGCGCTGCATCGTTTGTCATATAAAGGTTCATGGGAAGACAGGAATTGCCCAGCTGGATCCGTCCCCGTGTCTTAGTGCAGCCATGTGCTTCAGAGAAAGGTGTAAAAGGGAAGAGCTGGGGTGGGAGAGGCTCTTCGTGCAGAGGCATTGCATTAAGCCCAGAAAAATGTGATTTTTAGATACTTTCCAAAACTTTTTTTGCAAGTATTTATTGCTATGAATATTATCTGGTTCACCTGGAGCCTAGAGAAGACCTACCACAGTGATGGGCAAAGGATGAGCATCTGCAGAGCTCATCTTGCCCTAAGGCCAGAGAGCAGCGATCAGGTGGTAGCAGGCTCTGAGTACATGCTGGAGCTGGGCCACCCCTGTCCAACTCATCATATTGGTGATTTGAATTCCTAACCACACAAGAATCTCTGTCCGTGTAACCCAGAAAAGAGCTGATCAGGAATGTCTGGGAAGTGTAAGTCTTGAGACATCCAGTTTTTCAAATAGCTCTTAATGACAAAGGGGTAATTTGACTTTTATAATGTTACGGAATTAAATACTCTGATCTCCAGCAATTACTTTTTTTTTCATACAAATGCTGTCTTGCTTTGGAATTATCAGTAATCCCTGTAAAAACAAAACCCAAGTTGGTCTGTCTCCATATTTAAAAAAAAAAAAGAAAGAGAAGAAACAAACGGGTTTGACTTCAACTGAAAAAAATATTGATACCAGCTCAGTTCAGTTGGTGGTGGCTCAGGCAGCTTTGTCAAGGGGTGGTTGCTTTTTTGTCTTCTCCAGCTTTAAGATGGGAGGGAGAAAATATTTTGTATTGGAGTGTCAGGAGCTGGGACGTACCCTGCCCCGCTGTCATCCTTCTTTTCCCTTTGATCCCCTTGCCCCATTGCTCTGCAAGAGAAGAGATGCTTCTTTCTGAGCTGCGCTACTTGTCGTTAAGAAGAGTAGAGGCAAATTGGGATAAAGGAAAGACTGCAGAATGAGAAGAGAAGGGGGAGAGAACTGGTTTGTTTTGAGACTTGCACTGGTTCTTCCAAACTAATTGCAGATATTGGGCCATAAACTCTTCCAAACCATCCGTTTCCCTGAAGTTAACTTGCCACTTTCCTCCTATTCCTAGCGAACAGTGACAAAGGAGTCGTTTTCCCACTGGGGACAGGTTGTGAGTGCAGAGCGATCACAGGAGCTCAGCGCTCTGAAATCCAGCCTGTGCTCTGCATGCAGCAGCATGAGAATGATACGTTTCAGTAATGCCAGCGAGTGTTTAATGGCATTAAATGTGTTTGGTTAGGGATTAGAGCAAAAATCCCCTCATCTTCCAATAGGGGGGAAAAGCTCTTTTATTTTTTTGCTTTAGAGGCTGCTTTGTGCCTGCTAGGCTGGACTGGGGTGAATAAGCCACAGTTACCGGCAGCTGAACTCCAGCCTCTCCGGGGAAAACCACCCTGCCGCGTTACCCTTGTTCGAGATCAGGAGCGCAGCCAGCTGTGCCGGGATATCTCTGCCCCGATCCCCCGGTGCTGGCAGTCACCTCTCCATCTCCGCGGCTCTGATTTCTCTTTTCTCAGCCTCTGGCTACTTGTTGTTTTCTTTGCTGCTAAACAAATTCCCACCATTGCTTTGATTTTGGCTTTTCGCATTGCTTAGCTGGGCTGGGGATGATGTGGAAACTCCCTCGTGGAGCGTTCCCTCCAGGAGTGGGCCCGTTCAGGGGACTGCTTCCCATATGGGCGTTAGCTGGAGGGAGTTATGTTCACCACAAATAACTTGGAGGGAGAAGCTTTGCTGAAAATCCCAGCTTGGACTAAAGATCAAAGGAAATATTTGCTCCCAAATGTAGCTGAAAAATACCTGTCTGAAATGCAGCGCTCTGCTCTTTGCCTCCCTTAAAGCAGGAGGCGAATACGAGAAGTCTTGCCTTTGGCAGTAACAGAGAGGATCAGTTTATAGGACAGAGCCCATGAGTTTGCCAGGAAAGTCGGACTTTTCTTTTTCTCTCCCATAAGAAGTCGGTGTTGTCCACAGAAGAGAGGATTCTTGAGTGGGAAATGTGATGTGAAATCCTCCTCTCTGGGTCCTCTGCATCTTTGCTGCAGGAGTGATGGAGGATGCAGGTTTTAGCTGGTGCTTCCAGGAGGGGACATGTGGCACTGGTCCCTAGCTGGGCTGCGTCACCATACCAGCACTGAGGCGGCTCTGGGAGTGATGGGCTGCTCAAGAAATGCCTTGTTTCAGTGGGAAAAATATTAGCAGAACTTAAAGATTATCGGTTTTGTCAACAGAACTGACACTCCCTTTCCCAAATGGGAGATCCTTAGAGCCCACTGGGGTTGTTCTGATTGAGCTGCAAGCGTTTTGATTGTTCTTCTTAAAAAATATAAAAGTAGCTTCCAGACTTCTCGTGTTCTCTCAAGAAAGGGCTTTCCCACCAAAATTACTCTTTTGACAAAAAGAGCTGTTTCCATTTTTTTGATAAGAAACTGCTCATGCTTCATCCATCACCTCTGTGCACTGCTGTGATTGCCCAGCCCTGGGTCCTGCCTGGGGTGCCTGTGCTCCCATCAGTTTCTCTGCCATTTTCACCCGTTCTATTTCTTGTCAGGTCTGGATCATGCCTTAGGAGGTTTAACTGAGGATTGAGTACATTTTGGGACATGAACGTGTCATTGACTGGGATCAGCAGTTTGTAGTAATGACCTCACTCTTGATTTGCTGCTATAACGGCAGAGCTGGGAGCTGCTTTGAGATATCTGACTGGAGACAACAGCAACCTTCCCTTTCTCTCCTGATATGAGCACCTGACAGGCGAATGGGGAAATCTGACCCCATTTACTCCAAAGCTCCTGGTTTTGTGGCTTGGGTTACAGCTGTTTGACTGGGATTTGACCCTAAGCCACGGAATCGTAGGGTTTGGAAGGGACCATTGGAGATCACCCAGTCCAACCCTTCTGCCAAAGCAGGGTTGCCTAGAGCAGGCTGCACAGGACCACATCCAGGCAGGTTTGAATATCTCCAGAGAAGGAGACTCCACAGCCCCTCTGGGCAGCCTGTGTCAGGGCTCTGTCACCCTCAGAGTGAAGAATCACAGAATCACAGAATCACAGAATAGTAGGGGTTGGAAGGGACCTCTGTGGGTCATCTAGTCCAACCCCCCTGCCGAAGCAGGGTCACCTACAGTAGGCTGCACAGGATCTTGTCCAGGCGGG
>Ga0065711_1030727_pt1 | contig 31605 bp, 18 predicted proteins | sample Hoacrofraction12_FD_59098 | JGI IMG/M metagenome (GOLD analysis project Ga0065711, IMG submission 59098) | Hoatzin crop microbial communities from Cojedes, Venezuela - Epithelial fraction 12 v2 (version 2) | ecosystem: Host-associated > Birds > Digestive system > Esophagus > Crop | place... | reverse complement strand
GGGGGGGGGGGGGGGGTTGACAGCAGACATCATCAAACTAACCCTGCCTCTTTCCACAGCTGGAGGGAAGGTGTTTGCTGAAGCCCAGGAACCGGAAGGCAGAGATGTGAGCCCAAGTCTGGAGAAGGTGAAAAATCAGTGCTTCTTCATTCACTGTTAGATTTGCAAGGGAACCAGCAAAGGTCTCAGGCTCCAACACAGTTACAGACATCCTGGAAGCAAGGCACAGGAGCTGATCACCCAGTGCAAGGAGGATCGTCTGTCGAGTCTCTCTGTACAGCCCCTGGCACCAGAAGCAAGACCAGTGCCGGAGGTTGAGGTCCAAATCAGCTTTGCATGTGCAAGGCAAGACAGACCATGAAGTCTTGCATCCTACCACACGCTGAGGCCAGCTTTTACTTTATCAGTGAATGATGCACTGTATTAGAGCCCTCCCCACCCACCCCAGCTGCCACGCCTCCTCTAGGACCAGATCCTGCTGGATGATGAGCATCCCTCGCTGCCACTGAAAGCAGTAAGGAGCCGGTGCGCTCAGCCGCTGGCAGCATCATTCATCCGGAGGAAGAGTGCAGGGAGATATTTGGTACCTCGCAGCCAATTGGAGGAGAGGTGACACTGAAAGGAGGGTGCTTCCAGCTCCTCTCTCCACCCATCCTCCATAACATCCCCCTCCCTGTCACCACCACCACCGCCATCCTCCTCACGCACAAAAGCAGTGCAATTAGCTGACTTAAGAGAGCCAAGGCTTAGCCAGCTGCAAGCAAAAAATAATAATAAAATACCTTGCAGGGGAGGGAGGCAGCAGAGGAAGCAGCAGCCATGGAAGAATACAGATGACTGCCCTCAATTCCACCCCTCCCAACAAAATCCAAATCACAAAGCAACGACTGCTGTGAGAAACGCCGAGCTAGATGCGTCCCCCCACTCCTCCGCTGAGAAAGCCACACACGTCTGCATCCGGATCCAGGCACTGGACCTCCTGAGCAGCCCACCTCTGTCGGGAGGAATGCCTAGTTGGGATACAGGCAGGATCTTCTTTGTTCCTCATTAGCCCCAAGCATTGGTGAGTACAGCATCATCTGGGCTTCCATACTGCTGGGAAATGTTTGATGTTAAGAAACATCAGGCAGCAGCCTGGGATTTGCTTCAGTCTCTTTCCTTTCTCCTCCTCCCTCCATGATGCCTTGAGGGTTAGCAGAAAGCAGATGACAGCAGTGGGAGGAGGGAGGGAAGGTGGGGTCTCTCTGAGCCCCAAGGTATCTCCTTTGCCTGCAGGTAAAGAAATAAAAAATGGAGACATGTGTGACCATGTCATGGACATTGCATGCAGCCAGGTGTGGGGATGAGGACAGAATACATAATGCGTGTGCTGGGAGGAAAGGCTGAGAGGCATCGGGCAGGGAGGGAGCCCTGGAATGCTCACAGCCAGCTCTTTGCTCTGATTCCCATCCCTGCCAGCTCCCGTAATAAAGACAGATGCCGGATTTACTCAGGCCTCTACATAGATTCATTCCTTTAAAGCAGATACGCACAGATTTATCTCTCCCCAGCTCATCACCAGTGACACCCTCTGTAAATACAAGCCCCCAAAGGAAGCAGAAGAAAGCCCTGGCTCTCTAAGACTTACAGCACTGGGTCAAACGCTGCTAGATGCTGATTTCCCTGACACCAGGGGACGGACAGAGTAGCCCCATCCACTTGGGAAATGATCCTGCATTCCTCATCTTAAAAAAAAAATTACGTTGCTGTCCAGCTAGTGCCTGGGTTCATTTACAGTATAAAGGTTGAGCTCAGGAAGAACATTCAAAACTGTTCTGCAGTGGAAGAGTTAATGCATGCACCCAACATACAGGATGATTTCACTTGAATATGTTCCATACAAGACGAAGCCTGACCTTGTCCCCTTCGGGCTCAGGTGCTGCTAAGCTCAGCTGCAGCAGCATCCAGCTGAGAGCAGTGTGTCTGCTCTCTCTGACCAGAGCTGGTCCTGCAAGGAGTGGTCCTGAGCCCTCAGACAGACTTTGTTAGGACTTGCAGGTGCAGTCCCTGGGAAATAGGTACAAAGGTCTGATTTTTGCTGACTGGCAGCTTAGGAACCTTCTAGTGAAGGCAAACAATATATATGGTCCTAAGGGTCCCTCGCGCTGCTGGGGTGTTAGTATGGGTGAGAACAAGGCTCGCTGGATTTGAAATTCTCCTGCTCATACCAGTGCAGGAGAAAGCCCAGACTGGGAACAGCACACCCACATTGCCTCCATTTGAGGTGCTCCAGTTTTTTAGCATCTGCTTTGGTTTACCTGGGAGCAAGGCAGAGATGTGAATTCTTCAGGGGTGTGGAAAGACATTCAACATCCCTGTGAAGGCCTCCTCATCCTCCTCCATTTCTCTCTGGGTGCAGGGACAAGCGTGGCAATGGAGCACAGACCAGGCAGCAGCGGTCAGGAATTTCTCTGCAAAAGCAAAGCCATTAACTTCTGCCCAGGCCAGCAAAATGGAAACTGGTGCTACTGCCAAACCAACCTGAAACCAGCCTGGGAGGAGCTTTTTCTCATCTTCCCTTTCAGCCACTTTTCATTTCCCTCAGCAGAGGTGCTTGTTTATGTGGAGATTCGTATCAGCAGAGAAGTAACAAGGGAAAATGGGTGGCCATCAGCCCGGACAGTGTTGATCCTCAAGGAAAAGAACTAAGGTCACACCAGACCAGATACATACCTGTTGCTTTCATCCAGGGCCAACCTCACCTCCTCTTTCTTGCCCAAAGCATGTCAAGCAGCCACAAAACCCCATGTCCTTGCCTCGCTCCTTTTGCAAGACAAGCAGCTTTCATGCTGCTTCTCTGTGGAGCATGGTATCAGCATACCTGCTCTGAATGTTTCACATTAAATGCTCCCCAGTAGTGATGCTCAATGCCAACCTCTCTGCCTTCCACCTTCCAGCCTGCGTCCTTCCTCAAGGGAACCACTGTGCAGCCAGACCCTCTCTGAGCACGATGGGAACCACAGAAGCCACTTTGCGGATGGAGAACGTGGACGTGAAGGAGGAGTGGCAAGACGAGGACTTCCCCAGGTTTGTTCCATGGAAAAAAGCCAGGGAAAATTTTATTTCTTCCTGTAAGAAACTAGCAGGGCATGGAGCATGCAGGTCCCTCCCATCAGCCCCAGAGGCAGCAGAAGTCTTAACTCCAGCAGGGCAATTCTGGCCAGAGAACAGAGCTTTTGTAGCAAGGCTGCTTTGAATGCTTCAAAATTTGGGGGAGGATTCTGGCAACCCTCTGTGACCATGCCAAGCAGAGGGTAAGGCACTAGGTGCAGAGGACAGGGAGATTAGCCTGGATGAATGGATGGACGGATGCATATAGCGATGGATGGATGGATGGACTGCTTCCCAGTCTCTGAATCAAGCAGTGTCTCCCCAAACAGAGCAACGCTGCTTTGCCAGATATTTGCCATGGGAAGTAGAGTGGATTGGGATGCAATGACCGCTGGCACTGACATGCAGAATCTGAACGGTTGCAAACCTTGTAAGAAATGATGTGTGGGTGACAGAAGGTGCTGAAGTGGCACCTTTCACCTTCACAGACACTTTATTAGCTGCACAGATTGCCAAAAATTCCCCGTAAGCTCAGTGTGCGCTGAACGCCCTGCAGCCACCCAAGGGGTGCACCCACCCACATCTCCATCCCAGCGTTGTCCCACACTAAAGCCCACGGCCCAGCAGCAGCTCGCTGGGGCACACGCAGCATGGCCACACCAAGCCTTGTGGCAGCTGGGGTCTGAGCTGCTGAGGGGTTTTTCAGGGCTGTCTCACCCTGTCCCAGCTGCAGCTGAATTCCCCCGGGCAGCCCACAGAGCCCCTGTATTGGCAGACAGTGGCGCAGTGTGCTGTGCGGGTGGGCATGCACAGCCCCTGCCGTGCTAGAAAGGGTCTCCTGTTTCCCCTGGCATCGGCAGATGAGTTTAGCTCTGTTTACCCCGGGCCCAGCTGCATCGCTAATCTAAGCACCTCTGTCTGCCAGCCCAGCACCCGGCTCACAGGACGTGGCTTGTCCTTCCGCTGGCACCAGAGGTGGGCTCAGCCAAGCCCTTGGGTTTCTAGGAGGGATTTTTCTTTCCTCTGAGAGCAGAGCTGGGCAGAGATTTGGGCTGATGGACCTCTGCCAACCTAAGGCTCCCCCAGAGCTGTGCTGACAAGCTTTTAATTGAGTAGAAAGGAAAATGAGGTACCTATTTCTATAGGAAAGCCATTGACCCAAGGCTCCCTAGAAAATCTTGGGACAGAGCTGGTCTAGCACCTGATACCTATGCATTAACACACCCCATCATGTTGCCATGCAAGCTTACCAACTTACTTGCCAAGCAAAGTTACCCCAGCCACAGCCAAGCCTTCAAGGGGCATTTCTTCTGCAGAGCCCTCAGCACCACCCAACACAGGCATCATCGCTCCTGCTTAGCAAATGAAGCACAGGGAGAGGCAAAGGGATGTGACCATGGCTGGGTGGCACACCAGTGGCAGGGATGAGGCCCTAGCCCTATAAGCAAGCTCCCCAGACTGCTGATAGACTGCTGCAGAGGGATTAAATCAGGAATGATGCAAGTGAAGTAGAGTCCAAACAGTCACTAGGCAAATGAATGAACGCTAGCTGTGTTTAAATGGCATTAAAAATAAATTAATAATTTTCAAGACACTTCCCCTTAGAAGCTTTAAAATAATAGGGCAGAAGCTGCTGCATGTGGGACAGTAGCTCTCTAGCAGATGATTTGCTGCATAGCTATTTTTGCTTAGCTGTGATTAACCAGTCTTGCCACAGAAAAAAAACCCCCATATCCTAGACAAAGATCTGGGCTGGGGAAACTGAATTCAGCTGCTCATTTAGGACGCAAGGCGACATTCCCATCCCTCCCCGAGAAGCTGATCTGCAAGCTCCTGCCTTGCAGGTCCCAAAGGTGCAATGCCAAGGCACTGAGCAAGCGGAGAGGAAAGGGTCCCCCTTCCTGCTGCTCCCTGAGGGTTTAGCCTCCTGCCGAGCCTGTCTCAGCTGTTTGTGCAAGTGCCGTCCTGCAATGATGCTGTAGCGGTGCCGCGGGGCGGATGCAGCAGCATGCTCACTCCATCGCGCATCCATCGGATCACGGTCGGTGAAGGCTCAGGCTGGTTGGGGCCCGAGAGAAGTTGTTTACAGAGGGAAACTGGGCAGCACGCTATCAGCAGAAAGCAAAATGGTGGCACCCGACCCTTAGAAAACCTGCTTCATTCAGAAAATTTGGCATCTGGGGCTAGCTGCCTTTGGGAAGGCAGATTTACACGGGAGACTGGGAGGTAGTGATTTGAGGATCCTTTGGGAAGGTAAGAAAGCCCTTTTCTTCACCTCTTATTTTTTAATTGCATTTCTTAAATGAATCCTAGCATCAGAGAGCGGAGTGCCTGACTGCAGCACATACTCGGGTACAGCTGGGCCTTTATCCCCCCCTCCTTTTGATGCTGTATCACAAAGTTGTGCCAGGCGCCAGCTCACAGTCAGATAAACAACCAGCCAGGCCCCGTTCAAGACAAAAGCAAAAGGGAGAAGGAGAAGCTGGAGGGGGGCAGAGGGATCTTTCTGACTGCTCAGGAATATTGTGGCAGCCCACGGGGTCCAGGTGCTGCACAAGCAAGCTAGGAGCAAGCGCCTTTGATCAGGTCTCCAACTCTCATAAATATACAACAACCAGCTAGGAGAGGATTATCCCTTAATCTAAATATTTAAAGGGTTTAATTTGGCTGGTGGCTCTGGTGTCATGACAGCATGAAGAGGAGCCTTTGTAGGGCAGAGCTAGGCTATATATTCCTGTGGACTTGGAGGTATCGGTTCTCATCATCTCTCTCCTTGCTATCGCTGGACCATAAGGCCAGCAGCTGCTGGACATTAGCCCCATGCACAGTCCCATCCACATTCTTACAGCACTGCCTTAAAACTTTGGGGTTTTTCCCCACATTTCACTCCAGGGCTGTCCCAGCAGCCAGGATTTTACACCTGGAGGCATGAGCTCTTCCCGTGTTAAGGAGGAGCCTCCAGCACTGGGCAGGTGAAACGAGGATGGCTCAGAAGGTCCCTTTTAAAGTGACCTTCAGCATCACGACCTTATCATGGGGTTGGTGGGGTTTGGTTATGCTGTGCAAGAAGCTTCAAACCCAGCTAACGCCAGAGGACAGGCATAAGTCCCAGCTCAAATTAAGGGGAAAAGTGTCCAGCTCAGGGTGGGCAGTGTACGGCTCAGCCACCAGCTAGGGCTCCTCCCTGCAGTACTGGGGGCCAGATTCTGACTTCACTTACCCCAGTATGGGTCAGGAGCAATTCCAGCAACTTCCAAAAGGCGACAGCCACGTAATGAGGTTTGGCATTAGTAGGAAAGCCAACTTTTAAATCAATCTCCAACTAGAGGCATGGTGATTTATACCAAGACAGTGCAGAAGCCAAGCATGAGAAGCTGCAAATCCTGACCTCTGCCATGGACCCCCAGGAGGGGAGCGGTGGGTCAGCCTTTGGCTCCGAAATACGGGTTTGAGTGCTGGTGCCTAGATCTTAGCTCACAACGAACCTGCTGCCAAACCTCAGCAGGCTTTGGCTATCACTGTCAGCTTTTGTCAAATAGGGGCTGAGGTGAGGACAGGGTAACAATTCTAGGATCGTGCCTAAGGTTTGATCCTTGCCTTGAACTCTGACTGCCTTAGAGCAAAGTCTCTATAGACCAAGGAGGCAGCAGCCTCCCGGCAGAGGTGGTTGTGGCAGGCGTTTTGGATGAAGTTCTGCTCTACTGCAGCCAGGGCCTGTGGCAGAAAGCAGGATGTGCTTTACAAAACCATTGGCAGAGAGTGCAAAGTACTCTTGTGATAAGCATCCACTGCTAGCACAGCTGCTGCTGGGATGAAAGCATCCCCCACTGGCCTTAGGCACAGCCAAATTCAGACTGTCTGGATGGCCCACAGCACTGCCTACACTGTGCAGGGAACAGGAATACAGACAACAGAGTACCAACTGCAGATGATGTTCCCTGGAACCCTTGATGAGGAGCCCTAGAGCTTGGCACTGCCTCTCCAGCTTCTGACGGAGATAAAAATGGGGAAAATATGAAGAGAGTGAGGACGTTGCCAGGCTCTTCTGAGGACAGGATTTGTTCCCATGTCCCTGGCTGAATTTTCCAGCCTCTTGGCTGAATGGCAGCATGAGAGGTGTATTGGGGTGGAGGGGGTGTGGTATACGCAGAGAGAGGAGAGAGTTTGGAGGTTACTAGGGATTGCACAGTGCTCCAGTAAGAAAGCACAACTGCTGAGTTGCTCTTGTGCAAATCACCTTAGGCTGAGCTCACAGGCAAAAGAGAAAGGGCAGAGCACATGTGGGGCTGTATGTTTTTCCCTGATGTCCCCAGTTGTGTCCCCTGTCTGCCATGGAGTGACTTTCTCCTAAACATCACCTATTATCTGCTGTCTTTTTACCTCTGCATCTTGGCTTGCCTGCAGACCTCTCCCAGAAGAGACGGGGATGGAGTCGCTGGGCAGCCCTACAGAAGATGAGAATACGTCCTGTAAGTACCAGCCTGCCTTATCAGGAGTTCAAAGGAAAACAAGCTTATGGGAACAGCAGCTTCCAGTTAGGACGGAAGCCAGTTCCCTTGGAGTACCCACACAAATTCCCATGTGAGAGAGGAAACCAGCAGAGATTTGAATTTGCTAATCTTTCATAAGAAGCTGGGGGAGGATATAGGTATCTCAGAAGTGTGGGCACTTTTATCCAGCCATACCTGCTGGTGTCCAGTACCTCCCAGCTATGATTCATCACCCTTAGCTTCCAAGATTGTAGCCTGATATATGCATAAAGCAAGCACCATGTCTTGTACTAAGGATACAGGACGAGGACAACCTGTCAGTTATTTTCCTTTTAACTCCAGCTCCCCCAAATACTTTAAACTTTAACGGGGCGCATCGTAAACGGAAGACACTTGTTGCACCTGAAATCAACATTTCCCTGGACCAGAGTGAAGGCTCCATTCTCTCCGATGACTTCCTGGACACACCAGATGACCTGGACATTAATGTGGATGATATTGAAACTCCTGATGAGACAGATTCCCTCGAGTTCCTGGGGAACGGGAACGAACTGGAATGGGAAGGTAAAAGGCTCATTCGGGGTGAATATCTGCAGGGGCGGGTCACCTCATTTTAACCACTTTCGACACCACTCACCATCAGCGGCTGACAACCAACTTCCCCAGCAGTGAAGCACAGCACACACAACCAAAGCCCATCTTCCACACAACATCTGCCCCACCAGGACCCCAGCTATAGCCCAGGAGTCTCAGTGTTGCTATCTCAGCACTTCCTTCTGGGGCTAGTGCAGGCAGAAGTAGTTCAGGGACTTGCAAACACCAGTCAAGACATAATTCAGGATAAGGCATATGGCTTTGGACACACATGCCCTTCCAGCTGCAGCTGGGCCACCACCCCAGGCTGGAAGGTGCTGCCTGCTCAGCGCTGCCAGTAGAGCTGTCACGTGAATGTTCCAAAATCTTGAACAACACAGTCTTTGCTAACCTGGCTGATTTTGACTGAATTGGGCTAAGAAGGACTCATACAAGCAGCTCTGCTAGAAGACAACCAGCACAGGTGGTACCCTCCACCAGCTAGCAGAGATGGATCGGAAGGAAGATCCAGCAAAAAGTCCAGTGCCTGACCTGTGACTGCAGATACCATAAGCAGCATGAGATGTTAAGCTTATTTCTATTATAATTTGGCAATGGAGCAAGATTATTAAGAACCATAAACTTGCACAGATCAAAGTCACAGATGAAACAGGTCATCCTGTGGTTGTTACTGTCTCTCATTGCACATCAAAGCTCTTGCAGAACCATTTCGTTCGTTATATTAAAGGCAGAAATATTTGTTCCTCTTCCAGATGACACCCCTGTAGCCACAGCCAAGAACATGCCCGGGGACAGTGCAGACCTCTTTGGGGATGGTGGGACAGAAGACGGGAGTGCTACTAATGGACGGCTCTGGAGGACTGTCATCATTGGAGAGCAGGAGCACCGCATCGACCTCCAGATGATCAAACCCTACATGAGAGTGGTGACACATGGAGGTGAGGGAGAGGGAGGCCTGATCCTGGCCTAGTGGATTTCTTTCAGTCCATCCTTGTCAAGCTGGAGGGGATGTCATTACAGATTGTTTTGACTGTCTTTAGGGAAAAATTGCTATCTGCTTTGTACCGTTACGTGGCAGATAAGCACAAAAGCACCCAGCTCATGCTAGAAAACACATAGCCACTGTAACAATGTTTTAATAAACAAAAGTAGGGATAACACTGGCTCTGAGCAAGGCTGAATATACCCCAACCCTCAGCCCTGGGTGTGGGCAGCGTGGCCAGTGATGAAGGAACTGCAGGTTCTTAATCCCTGCCTGAGCTGTCTCTGGAGGCACAGCTAAAGGCCAGTACGTCCCCAGTTAGTGACCATTTCTGAAATCTGAGCAAAGCCAAACAATGACACAGAGGGCAAAGCTCTCAGCTCCATGCTTTGACACAAATAAATTCCTTCCCTGAACCCCACATGCATGTTATAGCCAAAACCAGGATCAGAGGCAAATCTGATTGTGAAAGAGGTCCGTAAGAGAGACAAACACTTACCTAGAGCTGAACAGAGGCACAAAAACCAGCCCAGGCCCAAATTCGGCAATGCATCTTCGCTGCTATTTTTTTCTTCAACTCTTGTGCCTCCCCCTGGAAAGAGTCACTGATGCTGCCTGTGTCTTTCTTTCCCAGGATACTATGGAGAAGGTCTCAATGCCATCATTGTCTTTGCTGCCTGCTATCTTCCAGACAGTAACCTGGCCGATTACCACTACATCATGGAGAATCTCTTCCTGTAAGTGGCTGGTCAAGGTCTAGGAGGGAGAGGAGGGCCAGGATGGTAGCTCGGGCTCTGTGGAAACAGCTTCCATGCACACTTTGCATCAGGAAACTCAGCCGGAAAAAAAGTTTGAATCGAGGCCAAATGTACCCAGTGTGCAGCTGCAGACTGGAGTGAGCATCACTGGGTGAGACACTGTCCACAGCATTTGCATCCAAGTCCAGTACATCAAAGCATTCAAACATTCAGTGACAATTATGCCAGTGATGGACTCACAACCAGGCTACAACACATGTATACAATGCTTAACAGCTAGTAGATGCTACTGCTAGGCAGAAGAATGGCGCAGGGATGTCCATCAGTGCATGCACTATGCTAACAAGCACCAGAAATCCCCGAGAAATACCCTTAGGCATTCTACAGAGGTGTGAAGAGAATCCAAAACCTATTCCAAGATTACAAAGAAGGGGTCTAGAGGCCTTTTAGGGATGATACACAGGCACCTGAAGAAACCCCAAGGGACCTTTCTTGAGTCTCATGTCCCCGTTGCTTTTGATCATCACCTAACAGATACGTGATCAGTAGTCTGGAGCTGCTGGTGGCTGAGGACTATATGATTGTGTACCTAAACGGAGCAACACCCCGGAGGAGGATGCCAGGCCTTGGTTGGCTGAAGAAATGCTATCAGATGATAGACAGAAGGTGAGAATCCTGTTGGTGTTACTTCTTTATTCTTCCCAGTCCTCTTCCCACATCTCTTCCACTCCTTCCTCACAGCCTTCCCAGCCAACCCTCCTTCCTCACTCCTCAGATTCTGTGATTTCTTCCTCTGTCACAGCTTTCTGACTTACTCCAGGTCACCTTCATTGCCTCTTCTCCTCCCTTCCCTCACAAGCACCTTCACAGAGATCAGGCTAACACAGCACCCAAGCAAAGCAGTACTCCTGCAGCCTGCTGGGTCTGAGCTTAAATAGGGTTCCTAAGGCTGTGGGCAGGGCTTCTTCCTGGAGGCACCCACGTGAGGCCAGTAATGCTTATTAGTGCCCTGACACGTTACAGCTGACTGTAAGAAAAGGTACTTTGAATCTGACATTGTGTCCCATGGCTTTTCCACAGGCTGCGTAAAAACCTCAAAGCACTGATAATCGTGCATCCTTCATGGTTCATTCGGACAGTGCTGGCTATATCCAGACCCTTCATCAGGTAAATGCAACCTGTTCCCAAACTTGGCTGGTTTTGGAGTGGAAGTTTAATCTCAGGAATCAGATCTTAAGCCCACCTTTAGTAGCGACCAAGCTGAGATGGTTTGTCATTTGTTCCAACATCTCTCTGATGCTTCCAAGGACCACTCTAGAGGCGGTTCTAGTGGACACTGTAGTGGTCTGGATCCGGATCAAAGTTTGTCCCAGTCAGCAGTGCATAAAGATCTACTGGGAAGTGCAGGAATGGTGGTCCTTTTTCCCTCCTACAGATATTGAGAGGCGGAGGTCAAAGCAAAGTGAGGCACAGTAATGTGGCATCTCACCACAATTTTTAACCATCAGCATATTAGCACTGGGAGGAGATGGGTACACTCAGACTACAGAGGATATAGAGATGCAGAACTCCCCGTTTCCATCAGGAAAATTCTGACTTCCTATGGAGAGGACATCAAAACATGACCTCAAGCACACACTCTTTCTCTCTCTACCAGTGTGAAGTTTATCAATAAGATCCAGTATGTTCACAGCTTGGAGGAACTGGAGCAACTTATCCCAATGGAGCACGTGCAGATTCCAGACTGCGTCTTACAGTGAGTATCAGCGGGACCCTGGGGCACAGGTAGCTCTGAGGAGGCACAGGACAAATCTGCTGTGTAGCAGAATGAGTCAAAACCCATGTACTGGAAACACAGAGCCTGGGGCAAACCTTATCTTACTCATACACTGATGCCAAGCAAGAGCCTGTACACTGCGCTCGTTTGCAGTTTCTGTCACCTTCAGAGCAAACACTGCGTTTTACTAAGTTACCAGTCCAGAGTGGGGAACGTCTAAAGAATGTCTCCTGTTTGTTGCAGATATGAAGAAGAGAGGATCAAGGCCAGAAAAGAAAGGTAAAATTAACTTCTGGGGTGAAGGAAGGTGGGTTTATTTATTCGGGATAGTGCCCTTTTGCTTATTCTCATCGTTATCTGTGCTATAACCAGTCAATTCTGTGTTCCTCCTACCCTGATATCCCACACAGCCTACATTTATTTTCTACTGATTTTCTCAAAATAGGCAAAAGCTGCAGGAGGGAGGAGAAGCTTGGTTAAAAGGTTATTTATCCATAGAACTGTTCTTAATCCCACAAGCGCACACATCCTGAACACGCATTGTATGTGCTAGGAAAGATCATCAGAAATCACTGTATGTATAAAAATGTCACATATTCCCCATATGACCATGCAAACTGACCTTAAAGTGAGAGCTAGTGCTTTTTTTAAAAGCCACTTCATTCTGCTAGAGTGGCATAAAGAGGGCCATTAGTTTACAGTTTGTTTTGTTTCATTTTCTAGAGCCATTTCATCACCAGTGAGTTAGGCTAGAAGTGCTGGCCATTAACAGTGATAACTCAACTCTGCTAAAAGCAAAAGGCAATCTTGGACAGAGGAAAGACCAGCTGGGTCAGCACAAGAGCTATGTGCTATAATAACACCTCCTTCTGCTGATGAACTGAATGGGAGATGCCAGTTTGGGAAGATTCAGTTCAGTGTTAGCTGCTGAAAAGCAAGTCGGCCAGCCCAGATTGGTCAGTGACGTCCCTCTAGGGCCAGCAGAGGCATCCTGAGAACGCTGGGGTTATCAAGGCTGCAAATCACAGGGACTAATAGTCATTTCTGATCAGACCTGTAACCCCTGTCTGACCTCCAGCTAGCTCTCTAGAAAAGCCTGAGATACTCTACTCTTTCACATTGCTGGCCCCTAGATGATAGATTTCAAATGCAATTTGTGTTTACAGGGCAGAAGAGAAACAAGACATGGCTGAGAAGGAAAGGTAACTACTCTTTTTTTATTTATCCTTCACTTACAAAATAGCTTAAATGACTTTTGGTGAGGAAAACGGCCCCACTGCTTGGTAGCATTCCCTGGGAAGCCTGGCTCTGCACTCTCGGGAGATGTTTGGACCCAACAGGACATTTCTCAAGTGTCTGGGAACTGATAAAGCCTCTCCTCTCCCTAACAGCTCCCTGTGCCATCACTGTTGTGATGTTATTGACCTTCACCTATGGAAATGGATTCCTGACACTGCTTTTTACCTCTGTAAAGCCAGTGAACCCATTTGGTTACAGACCAGAGCCAGAGGCACCAGGGAACATTCTCCTGACATTCAGCTGGAGCGTTTGCATGCTGGTGCAATGCTGAGGGCCAAATACTGCCGTCAGGCACATCCTGGATGTGTGTAAAGGCAAGAGATCAGGCTGTAACATTAGATGGGAAGGAAAATTCTAGGGAGGTTTGGAAGACAGTGTCCAAATCCTGTGGCAGGATAATTTGGCCTGGTTTTGGCTCTGCTTCAGAGTGATACAGCCTCTCTTTTTTTTATTCTATCTAACTAGCTCCTGAGGGGAAACAGTGCATATTTCTGCTATTCTCTTCCCAGAGAAAAAGGAGCTTTGATCAAAATTCCCAAGGTCCATTGTACAAGTCTGCATTGTTCCAAGAAACAAATGGAACCTCAGGGCCAAAAGAGAGGATGATTAGTTTGTGGTGGAGACTCACTTATTGTTTTGCTGGTTCTCTTCCAAGCAGGCCTGTGCCCCCAGCAGAGGATCAAGAAACCAGGTTTGATTTGTACCTCACTCTTGTTTGTCTCTATGTGACAGATTTCGTTGCATTTGTAATCCACTAACAGGAAAGGCAAGACTGGGTTAGACCCAGGTCCTCTTTAGCCCGATGCCACTCACCTAGCACAGAAGAGGCATCAGCCACTTTGCAGGAGGGGGCTACAAAACCGGGACACCTTCACCCCGCCACGGTGTGGCTGCAATCGCAACCACTGCAGCTTGTTCCAAAGCACAGACTGGTCACAACTGCAGCTGCTGTGGGGGCATTTGAGAAAAGCAACCACTCAGTAAATTATCTGGCATTTGCCACGTGATAAAGGTGTGCACATGGGAAGTTACTGTGGAGCTGCCTTCCTTTACGCTATACCAACATGGTCCTACACGCTCAGGAAAAGCCCTTAGAGAAGAAGCCCATTAAAGCTATGAATGACATCATCTTCGGCCCTGATATACTTTTGTAGAGGATTGCACCCAAACATATTTTTTGACATAGTGGGAACAAAATTTTTACTACAGTTTGCTTTCTAAAAATAACTCCGGCTTTCTGTTCCTTCGCAGTATGTCATGAATCAAAGTAGAGTGGAATGAATGAAGCAGAAGAACGACGCAGCCTGGCAGCCACCCACGTAAATGACCTTTTGGTATAAGACCTTGCCGCCATCTTATTCCGAGTTCTGTAAGATCACGGAGCCTGCCTCCCCTGTCTCCAAGATGCAAAGTCCCTTAAACTTTTATGAAATATTTTACTCTAAAAAAAAACACCCACAAAACAAAACAAGCCAAGAATAGCACTTTTCAGGAAAGGTTCCGGTATGTTTCAGTAATGGTCTGTGGAGAGCTATTAAGTAGTGCAAATAGACACCATGTTTCCTCTTAGTAAGTTAAGAGCATCCTGTAGTCCATTAGTCACCAGCCCAGAAAGAGATATATTTTTTGTTTAAATTATAATCCCTTCCCCTAACTTGCTGCTGGCCAGCACTGAGCCATTTTGCTTTAAACTGCACACCCCTGATTCCTCCATACAGACATTACAACAGCCATTGCCCCAGGGAATAACTCTTACAGGCAATGAAAAGAATGCATTTTCGTCTTTCTATAGCCAGTGTATGTTTCTTCCTGAAAATAACAAGTGCCCACCCGTCTAGGCTTGTCTTCCAGCCTTGACCACCTCAGTCAATTCATGGCCAGTTCCTCTTATTAACTCACACCGAACCATTCCTATGAGTATATGCCATGTTTTTTCCTGATTTGTTCTGTCTCAGTTTGTAAGGCACTCCGATAACTTTGAAAGAGGGTCCCATACGGCATGGCAGCCTCCACAGAACCTTCTTATGAGTATCTTTTCATATCAACGCACACACACCAAAAAGGTCTGGGTTTAAGAAGGAGCCTTACAGACAGGAAAGTTTTTCACGCCTTGTCTTTGTATTGATTTCATGACACTGGACAATCATTTACTATTAATACCTCCTATTGTGGAGACAAGCTGCTAAATGTTTGGAATTTCCTACTTGCCAACCCTGAGTAACGAGGGTCTCATCTACAAACATACCTGCCTGGGAAAAACCCAGCTGGAGGATGCTGCAGATGCGGAGGCAGGACACTGCGTCTGGGTTCAGCGTCTCAGCCAAGAGTTGCAGACGTGATATTGAGACTCTGAAATGTGTATTTTGGACTCATGAGGATTCTGTGAGAAACGGAGGGAAGAAAATTTAAGAAACAACTATCTGGCCAAAATCATTTGGAAACTTCTGATTTCACCAGAACCAGCTTACATAAACTGTCTCAAATGCAACAGGTAGGACCCCTTGCAGACAACTGCAGATGAAGAATTACCCGCATCTTTCACTACATAAGGAATATTTCAAGCCTGGCAACCTCAGCCCATGGCTATTTGAAATTATCAGCACTTCACTTGGCTTTGAAATCCCCTGGAGGACAACTCTGGCAAAGCAAGATCTTCCTCAAGATAGAGATGTCTCCTGTGTATACACAAAGCTTCCCTGTTTTCCTTTCAGTAAACAAAACTGCTATAGATGAGATCTTTAGTTTCCTGAATGCTACAAAGGAGCACCAATTATGCTTTCTAACTTTACTTCTCATTTGATATATGTTTTTCTTCTGCACTTCAGTCACGGATGTATTTACCAAACAGACCTTTGCAGGAAGAACAGAGCACTATATCCACAGCATTAACCCTAGAAGCTGAAGACAGTAAAAGCTCCATATCCTGTCTCACCAGCATGTTAATAATAAGCACCAAGCAAGCATCGACCTCCACAGCTTTCTAGAAATTTCATTATGAGCCAGTTATTGACAAAGTGAATTCTATGCTACAAGGAAAAAAACAGCACTTCAGCTCTTTTGGAGTTTAGGTTTTCTGCCAATAACACCTCCCCACAAAAGGCATTCTGTCCAAACAGTCAGCAGACATCTGTTTCAAGACAGAAGCAGCAGTCAGAAATTTTCAAACATTAATGTGTTAACCCGATCTGCAAAGCTGGCTATCCTCTTTCACACACGGTCTGTCAGATGGACTAAACGGACCCAGTGAAATTAAGAAAGGACTCTTCTGATCAAATTAATTTTAGCTCAGACTACAAACAATCACAAATCTCCTTGTAGTTCAAGAATATGTAAATTCACCATCTCCCACTGGTAACACTTCAGTCTAGATTTTCCTTTTTATTTGATGCATTTTTATCCATTTGGATTAAGAAATCATCTGCTATGCTTTCCACAGAAGAATGTGATGCAGTTGGACACTGAAAGGGAAGTTTACAATTATATAATGAAGAAAATTGATACAACGGTTAATAATGTTTTAAAAGTACAACTGTAGAAACCTTTTATGCATCTGTAGTTACTAAACACTTCAGTGAAAAATGTTCACAACACCATGGAAAGTACTGATGTTATGGGACACACGGACATGGAAGAGAAGGAACCTCAATTACGTTTAGGCTTGGGGCCTGAAGAAATAGACTGCTGCTCGATCTTCAGCAGCAACCATACCAGAAGAACGTGGGGTTTGGTTGTTTTGTTGTTTTGGGTTTCTTCCAAAGAAAAGAAACTGTCTACATTTTCCAAAAAATTACCGAATGAGCAGACCTGAAGATGAAACTTCGTATTTTTTCAAGTAATTCCTTCAGGGCAAGGTTAAGAGCTCAGCTGTGAAAAGGACAGAATACCAGTTTCATTTCAAGGTACGAAGGAAGTTGTTTGTTTGAACACAAAAGTCAGTTTGTAACTTCTTTGAAACAGTTTTTCAAAAAGTGCACTTTCTGATAAGCCGTCTAAGTAGTATGCACTATATTTTAATTTTTAACAAAATTTTATGAGTCTATAAATTCTATGTTCCTGGATGGATGGATGGGTGGATGGATGTCTATATGACTTTTCAACATAGAAAAGAACCTGCAACCCATAATGGATGAACTATAGCTAAATGTAAAAAGTGCATTTTTATAGCAACAAAAAAAAAGTGTATCATTAACTTCTTTCAGGCAGTGATTTTAGATGCTGCTTCAAATCAAAGCAGCTAGAAATTCTTTGACAGAAACACAGAACCAGTCAAGTTGGCAGTGTCCCTTCACCAAACACGGAGCAACATATCAAAGTTTGATGTTGATAGACCTGTACAGGCTTCAGACAAAATCAGATCTAGGTGCTGTAATAAACACACACCAAATGTGTTGCACTCGTCTTTAGAAGATCATTACAAATTTGGTTCCACCTTGCAGTGGAGGTGAGAGATTGACAGGGACTCTCAAGGACAGCTGATGAAAGTTTTGGAGACTGCAGACATATGATACTATTGCATTGGAGGGGAGCTGTCAACCGGTGGCTTAAACCCAAGGACAGGACTTACCTTACACAGGTGTCGAGCAGTGACAATAGACCCAACAGAAATCTGAGGTGACTGGAGCCATTTGACAAATTTCTTTGCCCGTTCCTTAAAGAGAGCTGCTCTCAAAGCCTGTTTGTGAAAGGGTTCACCAGCTGAGCTCTACATTTCCACTGGAGATGCAGTTTATAAGAGAAAAATGCTATACCAGCAAAAAAAAAAAAACAAAACACGTTGCTAGTAAAAGTGCATTTACATTAGGACTTTTGCCAGTATATATACACATGTGTTTAAAAAATAAAATGAAATAAACTACATCCTTTTAGCAATACTGCTATACTGGTCAATGTTCCAAATGTACACCAGGCCTTGTTTCTGCCTCATAAAAACATCTCTGAAGGATAAATATTTTGACTTATGAATGCACTGTATTATATCTAGCAGCAGGTATTATCAACAACATTTTTCTGATCTTGGATTCTACCTTTTCTGAGATTTTCTAATGGTGAATCCATGGATAGCCATATTTTAGCTGCAGAAAAAATTATTTTACACCCATGATAGTGTATTCACAAAAAACATGGTATACTTCCTCACAGTCTAATTAATGGCTGAATTTCAACATTCACCCAGCATCAACCTACAAACTGAAAAATGAGATCCCTTCCTGTACAGCTGATGACAGTCTAGGAAATACCTTCCCACCGCTTTAAGGCAGTCACAGGACTTGACCTCACCTTCAGAAAACGCAGGCATTTGTCACAGCAACCATCAGATTTATACAGTTAAAACTACTTTGTTTTGGCACATATAGGAACCATCCAGGTTTGGGAATGTCCAGTAATTTTCGTTTTGATTCACCAGGAAGACACAGGAAATAAAACTGAGATGCTGCTGTATATTCAAGTTGGATAATTCATACAATTTCTTCTGTACAGTACTGTGTAAATGTGAGTGGATATTTAGAGCATACCTCATTGCAATTTTTCCATCTATTTTTTCCAAAGATTATTTGCTTACAGATGGGCATACGCATGTATGAGAAAACCTAAGCGGTAAAGGTTTTAAAAGCAACACATCTTCTATTTTACATATCTAGGGATGAAAAAAACAAAAGAGTTAATGAAATGCTGGTGGCAATAAGCTCAGATTGGCCTGACAGCAGGTGAAATGTACAGGCAAAATTGCTATAAATACAAAAGCACATGTTTTCTCTTTTGTATTTCCATATTTACAGGCAGTCAAAAATACAGCATGCTACTGGTAAAGTGAATTTTAAAAAGTCACCTTGACAATATAACATAAACTATCTCAGTTTTTTTTTCCTTTGTAGTGGGCCCTTTTAACACAAACCTACATGTAAAAATGTGTGAACTGTCATTTTTCTAAAGTGTTTGTAATTAGGTGGTTTATGCTAGAAGACATAGATTGCTGTTAAGTATGTATTATTATTTTTCGCTTTGTATTATTCCATACAAATCTGTGGATATTCAATTAAAATGAGACTAATCCTTAAGCATAAATGCATACCCCTCTTTTTGTCAGTAACTTTTATTTAGACTGGCTCCATATGGAAAACACATGAAAATTTTTGTTTGGATGCTACTCCCTTGAGTAAAGCAAGTCAAAGTCCTCCCTGGCAACTATGATACCGCAAAATGAACCTCTCCAATTGTTTTTACCAAAATAACTTCTATTCTACCAATATGGCGTATGATATTTCCAAGTTTCCCTCAGTATTAGGCTTTAGAAAAGAGTCACGGAAAAGTTGCTTCCCTTGGGTTTCTATCGACCTGCACAGAACCATACTTGTCTCAGGGTTTTTAATCTCACATTATTTTTATGTATCCTTCTTTACTTGAATTGATAAAATGACTGGGAATTAAATTGTAAAAACCAACACACACATACAAAAAACAAACCCAAAGCTTCTTAAACGAAACAAGTATTTCCAGGAAAATGCCTTGGATGTCTAATTTGAGTGGGTTTTAGATAGGTTACTAACATATTTCAGTTAATGAATGGGAAGTATGAACACACACAAGTCTAATCCTGTAATAAGCATTACTATATTCATGCTGTGAAATAATTCATTCAGGAAATGCATATTAACTTAAATGAGTAGATATTCACAGGGCTACACCTTTGCTGTATATGTGTATGAAAGCAGATTTTTTGCTACAATTTTACTTCCAGCAAAAACCTTCTACCCCCATCACATTAGTATCGACAACAATTTTTCTGCCCATCCTCTCTCATTGTTTGTTAAATTTTTGTATGCGAAAGGTTGTAGAAGGAATTGCAATACTCTGTCTCAAATACGATGTTTTGACCTTGGATTAAATCTGTGTGGACGATAACAATACAGGAACCTGTTGTGCCAGAGGTGTAACAGCAGTACGCCGCTAACCCCAGGCAGCATGCTATAAAACCCTGTAGGATCCTTGCTTTTGCAGCGCCTCTGATGTAGGCACATGTTTTTAGGTTATGAATGAAACACTTCTAAAATATTTCCAGCGGCCTGGTACCAAAAGGCCACTAGCACTGGTGGTGTGTCATGAAGGAATCTAGCTGGTGCTGACAAAAGAGGGGACAGGGAGTCTTGGTCGAGGTATGCCAAAACCCAGCTTTAAGCACAAAGAATGCAACCAACAGAGCAGACGCAGTTCAAAAGCTCATTATGTTCTGACTAGACCATGCCACAAGAAATAGGATTAGCTGCGACCCTACCAAAGCAACAAAGTTTCCCAAGCAGAAGACAAGATGTCCTTCCTCAAAAGAAAACATACCTTTTAATCACCCTTCACTGTAGTTTTCCATTAGCCACATTATATTCCTCTATTTGACTGACAGCAATTTTATATTATCATTTTCATTTAGCTGTCTTTAAAAGCTAAGAATATTCCCTAGAACAGAAATTTTAAAATGCCTCTGCAGCAAACTGGCTGCAGTTTAAATGACAGAGAAGAGAGGCACTCAAAAAAAAAATCAGAATCTAGTAAGTATGTTAAGATTACATTATTGATTTAAGGGATTTTGGCAGAATGGGAGAGAAAAGTAAAAAATTAACTGTTTACTTCTCACCACTTAATTTACCTGTGCTACATTTTTCTTAAGTGTGCAGGTGCTAACTGTGTTGGCTTCATGGCTAGTCCTGTGAATCAGGTCTGCTCTGAAGATACCAGGTAAGGCCTTTCACTGGATCTAAGAGTTGGGACACTTACTTCACTTTTCTTGATTGGACCTGCCATCCAGGTACATTTACACCTGTTTTAACCAAGATGGTGGCAACTGTGATTAAGATCAATAGCAGAATGTCAGGTAAATTTTCTGGAAATTTTTCTAATGAAAGTTTAGACATTATAAACTTTCCATCAGCTGCACAGTTAGTTTTCATGGCCCATTTTCTTTTTATTAGGTGCTTAAAACACACCTAAATTGCATGCTGCCTCTCACTTCTATTCCACAACCAGGTCTAATTTTAAGACAGGAAAAAACATTATAACATCACCATATTGAATGATTTTAAAATATTTTAAAAAGCTTGTTTTTCCTCCAAAACACAAAATCACTTTCCACCTAGACCCCACTTTTACAGTTTGAATGAAAAGTCAGCGCTTTCCCACTCCTGCTCAGTACTGAAGCCTCTGCTGTCACAAGAGTTGTGAACTACACTGTCACCCAAGTGGAAATCTTTTCTCCCACGTGCATTATGCGACTGTTCTTCACTTTAAAATGACTGAGGTTCCTGAATGAAGCAATATTCAAGTACATTCTGATTACGGCATAGACTATTCTGAAGCATTTGCCATCACTGCTAATCATGATGCAGCACAGACAGAAACCAAGATTCCCAGCTTAAAAAAATTAGAACGTTCTCCAAACAATTAACCTCAACACTAGGGATGAGATTCATCTCACCTAATTTTATCAATCTAAAAATGAGATACGGAGTCTAAATTAGTTTTAGGTTCCCTCTACAGTCAATGAAAAGACATGATTTCACCTGTCTTATGACGGGATGAATCACTCTGTGGCGAGGCCTCTCTCTCCACTGATAAGAGATGTAGCTAAACATCTAGCTTCACACTAGGCACCTAGCTTTTAGACTGCCAGTTAAATGAATCACAGCCTAGGGGAGGAAAACAAGGCAAAAGAGAAAGCAATAGAACATTCCTCCCTTTTTTAGCACAAGGGAGGTTAGTACTTTGATCATTCAACTTGTCGCCTTGGGTTAACTTCTCAGGATGTTTGGGACTTTTTGTGTACTTGGCCTTTTGTTTAACAATCTAATATGATCAAAAGCAGTCACTTTCCCTGAGTAACACAAGACTAGAGATTAACAAGGGATTGCTAGCTGAAGAGCTGAGTTTTGAGAAGAGATTTGAAGCAGGAGAGAAAGCCAATACATTCCAGTTAAAATTCATTTCAGATTGGTTGTATTTTTTTTAGTCCAGCAGAGAACAGACACAATAGAAAAGTCAGTCTCTAGATACAAGTTAGTAATACCCAACCATGAGCTGTAGGAATAAGATTTTGTACCTGGAACGGAAATAAAAGAGACATTACAGGTAAGGATTGGACAATATTTCTAATACGTGCTCAGAACATAGCTTTTGAGAAAAGCTAATTGTGAGAGCACATGAGCTAAAGACTGACTGGGCTTGAACATTGTCAAGACATGGGCTCTTCCTGCTATTGTAAGCAAGCAGCACTGCATCAGAACAAACTGGATTCTGCTCTCAGTGTCCCCCATCCTGCCCCAAAGCACCCACACTCTACCAAATCCAGGTAACTCCTCACCTCAGACAGAGGACAGGGAGTATTCTCACATCATATTACTCAATTTTAACATTTTTTTCATTATTTAAATGCCAAAAATTTCTATCCCCTTATGTCTTGTGTTCTCATTGTTCTTAGTATGTCACACTGCAGTCAAATAAATCAAGGTTAATGATTAATAATTCTACCACTGTGAACTATGTTCTAAATTCCAAATATAGCCTCTCTGAAAGGATTACATCCACAAAAACCCATTTGAAGGAACATTTCTTAAAATCCATTTGAAGAATTCGAAGGCTATCAACCCTTTTTGTCCATGTGTTACAACACAGTTGTTAACTACTTGATAAATGGAAAATACTCTTTTACGCAGGGCACCTGGCCCCTAGGTATGCTAATTTCACAGTGCTCACATTCTTTTAATATTGCTTGTTCTATATGTCTAGTTTTGTGCAACGTTTTATCCAAAGAAAACTAAAAATAAATGAATTGTATAGATCTATAATAAAACAGAGAATTTTTGCTAAACTCATAATATCAAGCACCCAACTTATTTTAGCAAAAACTTATCAAAAAGCATTAGTTTGAGGCAGCCACTCAACATGGGAAATTCCAATATGAACACAGTGTGACTAAGTTTTAACCTATTACAAAAAACAAACAAACAGACCCCCAACAAAACTGGTAATGAAAATAACTGGTCTGTGTATGGTGTTGCTGTCACAAGTTTTGTCTAAAATTGAAGATCAGTATCCATTTTCTGTCTGGTTGTCTCTAACAATAAAAATAGTCTTACAAAATGCTAGTCACATCAGTAAATCTACCAAAAGAACACATTTTTATATAAAATGCCTCCACAGCAACCTAATTTATTCAGCGAAGATCATCCCCCTGCGCAGGATCTCTCTCCTTAAGTCTTCGAGCTACACATACAGTCGAAGTTTGTGCGGTCACTGTAGCAGCCCACAGTTGACAGGTAGAAAAGGCACCTGTGGAGGGAGGGCAGCTCAGCCCATCCATCCCACCACCAGCATCAGTCCCTGAACCTTGAAATGGCTGAGCAGAATGAACCCCATCCTCTGGCTGACTCGGGTGGAGGTAAGAAATGATATTCCTGTCACTGGAACTACCCTCCCTTTGGGGGCAGAATGGTCTGTAAGCTCCTCCGGGCATCCTGCAGCTGTGGCAGATGCAGCCCAGCCCCAGGCACCTCCACGCACCTGAAATGAGATCAAATATACAAGGACTAATGCTGAGAGTACACTGATCCCCGAAAAGAGGAGGTTCTGCCATCTGATTTGGATCCCATACCCACACAACCATGAAGGCAGGCCGTTCACTCCTAGTGAAGGCAGCATTTTGTTCTTTTTTTAAGCTACCTCTAGCCAAGGCAGATAAGGGGAGCACAAAATGCAGCATGGGCTCTGTTCTTAGCACAGCACTGAACATATTTAGCATGGCTGTAACTGAAGAGTAGCAACACAGGTACTAACAGCATCAAACAGGAGAGAACCACAAAGAATGGAAGAAGAGAAACATACATTCATTAACTTTTCTGTTTATATAATTTCCTTTCTAAAATACATTCAGAGTGTTAGCCCTGCACACCCTACTGAGCGTACTCACTTGTCTTTTACCCCAGGATTATATCTGCATAAGCAACCACAACACACTAAAACACCCTGATTTTTCATAAGTGTTGTCAGAAGAAAGAGTGTATACTAGAGTATACACTATATGTGTATATTTATATGTATCTCCTATATGAGGATCAGAACTGGTATTCTCTGCTTCTTTAAAACGGAACTCAAACCAACCCAAATTGAAGCCAAAATACCTCAGAGGAAAAGTTACCCATTGTAAACTCTATGGCAAGTGGCTTTCGAGGCTGAGGCTGAAAGGCTGCAGTCCAGAATACGCTTAGTCCCGTATGTCAGAGTGACACAGGGGATTAAAGCGCACCAAGATGTTCTGACAGGGACTGCACTGAGGCTTCTCACAGGAACCAGTCAGGCACCATGCAGGATGGTGCAGAGGAAGGGACAGAAAGAATCTGTGAAGAATGCTAAGAATGCAGAAGAGAGCAGAAAAAAAAATCTTTGGTAACATTTAGAATTGGTGGAAACGTTTACAAGAGAGAGTTTACCCAGAAATGCACCCCACATAGGTGGCATGGTAGGAACAATACACAGATGCTGAAGAGAAAAATGGGAACCCTGTGGTTGCCTGCCTTTCTCCTCTCCCCAACACCAGCCAAATTCTTTGCTCTTCAGGCACCTTTTTATCAGGTATACCAACGCAAAGAACTTCTCTTTTACCCCTTGTGAAACCCTGTTGGGACAGAGAGTTTCTTCAACAGGCGGGTGGAGCGTGGTGGAGTGAGAGGACTGAAGCCTGGGAATTTCATAAACGTCAGGGTAGCAAGGGACAGAGCACAGGGAAGCCTCAAAACCCACCTGCTGAGAGCTGCCTTAGCCTACCGACCTCAGAATGAAGCAGCAAGGGCAAGGATGAGCTTTTAACAGCAAGAAAAGGAAAACTTCCCTTTATTGTCCGTATATTACCTATTCAGACTGATTTTGAAGAGGCTGTCAAACATGCCTGAAAAACTGTCAGAACATTTTGGAGCACTGGATGAATCATCACACATTACCAGCATGCCTTACAGCTCAGCTTCTTCGTTGCGTGTTTGCCGTGAAAATCTTGAACACTTATTTCATGCCTTATTTATTCTCCTTCATTCTTCATTTTCCAAACTACCTTCAAGATTTGCTTACTTCCTCTCTTCTTCTTTTTATTCTTCATCAGCAGTACAATCTACATTGGCCAAACAATTCAACTGAGTGGGGAGCAAGATGAGATGTTATTTCTCCTAGAATATAAACCAAAGAGTAAAAACTGGGATTCTATTATTTTTTTAAAAATGCTTCTAATTCGTTACTACTGACTGTACAACTTATAGTAATACACATACCAGGACTAACTCATTTAACAATGTCACACATCTACAAACGTATGCCAGCTGTCAAATGACATTAGAAATGTCTGGCATCTGTTTAAAAATTTATTCCTGGAATTACTGCTATTGTTACCTGGCACCACACCGATACAAAATAGAAGCATTTCTTGCATATCTTACTCTTTTTTGCTTCTGTATCCACTAACCCCATGGAACAAATTCCTCGCGCAGACCACTGAACTCCAAAAAGGATCGTTTCTTGCAGCATCGTGGTTAACAGCTCCAAAGGGCTCCAACCAGGAAAAGTTTGAGACGTGCAGCATGGGGAGTGAAGCAACTGCAGAACCTGATACTTTGAGAAGTGAGAATTTAGAATAATTTCTCCATCTCTGATGGGACTTCTTCAGTAACGAGCTGGCTGCCTTTGGGCTTCAGTTTTGCCTTCCCTCACTGAGTCTTCACTTCAGATTTCCTCTTAATCCATTCCTTTTACACTTACCCTCTTGTCCTGTCATTCAGGCCCCATCGCTTTTCCTTCCCTCTAGAATATTTTTTCTGGGTTAATCCCATATCCCCAAAGTAATGATAGACTCAAACGTTTTCCTCGGTATTTTTCTTGCGTGCACAGCTGCTTCTCCCCGATCCCATCTTGTCTAAGTTCTCAGTGCATGACCTGTCAACCACTCCGTCCCTGCCTCCTCCACGGGACCTCAGACTCCTGCCACCAACAGCAGCCGTGGGATCAGCTGCAGCAGTGGCAGAAAATATCACCACTGACGGTGGCAGCTCCTGGCTGCAAGCCACTCTGCATACCACTGTGACAAGGTGCCAGCTAGTTAAGCATTATACTATTTAAGCTTGCTATTCTGCTAGCATAATTTTTCTTACTATTAGCTGTCCTAGTTACTAGTAAGTAACAGTGAAGTACTGTTCCATTGATGCTCCCTCCCTCATTTTTGTTTAAAATAAAAGCCTACCTTCCTGCAGAGGGGCACGACAGTTTTTGCATTGTCAAGACATGAGCAGCCTCCAAAGCCTTGGAGTAGGACTCTCTTAGCAACCCAACTAACGCAGCATTCTGGAAAGAACAAATAAACCCACGTTTTAAAAATTCACAAGTGAAAATTACTCTCGTTCCTTTGCCTGTTCTTTCACTAGCTGGTATACCGTCTCATCCAGCCCCCTCCTCCAGGTCTCTAGCAGAAGGAACCTTGGCATAACCTTGCTCATACCATAAACAATGTCTTATGATTAGTGCAGGACTTAAATTCTGAATTAAAGCTTTAGAACAAATGAGTCATATTCTGCAACAGAAAGGTCAGTGGACACAGAAACTAAACTATCCCAGGGAAATGATATTATGACGGCTCCACAAATATTAAACTGGCTTCTGCCAAATTTATCTTAGTTTTAACAAAGAAGATTAATATTAGACTTTTAGTAAACTCTAGTATTCTAAAAATAATGTAAAGAGAGGGAGCATTTGCTGTCTTTGATTGAAGCACACTGTTGAACGGTATTTGTATTAGTAAAGTGTCAAGCAGATAACGTATCTGCAGGATAAACAAGCACAAAAAAAAGGAAGTTTCAGATGACCAACACATAACTCACTGAGAAATGTGGCTAACATAACTTGCTAAAAAAAGTATTTACGAACACTTGGCATTTGCATAGACATATTTTTATGGGTTGGCTAAAGTCTGTTGTTAGCTGGTAAGTGTAACTGTCACCATGCATTTCAGACAGTTTTTTGTACAAGGTCGTTTTTGTTCTTCAGGAAGCAGACAGCTGAAATGCCTGAGATCTCCAAATACAGGCAGGCACATGTCACCACCTAAAGGAACAGCAAGTCCAAGGCCACTCAGGAATCTGAGAATTTGAGCTATGTGGGTGAATATGATTTCACTGGATAGTTGGTGCATGAGTATGAATATGGGTGATAGAAAAACCACGTTAAGTAGCTTAAAAACAAACTTGGGAAAAGCCAGACACATTCACGAGAGAACTGAGCGACCACAAAGAAATGGTTTAAAAAATGAGTTTTTACACTGAGGGCTACGTGAATGAGATTTGCAAATGTGAGTTTAACACACAAAAAACAACAACAAAAATCATGTGCCTTCTGTCCTTCATTCCTCCAGTTTTCAGAAGAAACAGAGTTTCAACATTGTTTATAGAGATAGTGGGACTTCACTGTTCTGGAATTCACTGATTCCAAACAACTCAGCCAAATAGTTTAGCATTTGAAACAGCTCCTGCTACTGCCACAATTATTTTTTGTTTGCTATCCATACTCAAAATGTATTGACATGTCTTAGGCCAAACACTCTTTTTTTCCCCACTCAAAACCCCAGCTGGTACTTCTGAAGCACTTTCCTAAGTCCAACAGGGCAGAACACAATTTTCACTCACTTTGAGGATGGCACGTTCCAAAAATATTTGGATTAGCATGACTCCAATGTAAAGAGGACTGGATCAGAGGTAGCCGGCACCAGTGGCCCCTCCTAACTTTTACACAACTTCCGAGCCTCTCAAGTTTTGCCTAGCACATAAGGTCATATGTGGTAAAATAAACACTGAAGTAACACACTGTTTGCTTTCTTAAGACACCTTCCTAGCTCATGAAGAGAAGAGAAACACAATGAAGGGCATAAAAAAATTGAGCAGAGAGCTGTCTTAGTTCAAATTTTCAGTTGGTGTAAATTAGCACTGCTCCACTTCAGTGCACACCGACAATTTACACCAGCTGAGAGGCTGACTTGGTGACTCTCCACTGCAAATGCTGTGCTTAAAGTGATGGGCAGCTGCTGGAGGTGTGACTTCTGTGAGAGTCACATCTCATTCATATTCAAGAATTTGAGCTCCACATTTCTCTGGAGCAATCATTTTACATAGCTACCTTGGAAATGATGGTGAAAGTATAATTTGCAAGTGACGGCTCCAGGAACAATCAAGTAGTGTACTAACGTTGACCATAAATAATAATTATAGTGGAAACTGAGTATAGTGGCTGAGATCTATCCATTAAAGACACAGAATTAAGACAGCATAATAGAGTGGAAAAGATCACTCGCTATAATCCTGTTCACAAACTTATCAGGCTCTATCTCAAAACCAATTTCTTTTCTTGCCTTAAATATCTTTACTGCAAGACTTCCAGAATCTTACACCTCTGACAGTTAATAATCTTCTAATTTGAAGTCTATATTTATTCATGATCAGCTCACTTTGTCAAAGCACTGGGCCTTGACTTTATGGCTGTTGAGCATAAAATAGCTTTGAAGGGAAAAGTAACATCTTTTATTAGATCAGCAGACATAGCTGGGGGGAGATAAAGAAGATTTTAAACCATAAAACCCTTCTTCAGGCCTGAAACAGAAGCAGAAAAATTCAAGTTAAATCCAGCTTGGGAGTAGTTGTTCTGAGTAAAACTTAATGATGTCAAACAATTACCCAACTTGAGGAAAAGGTATCCACAAAATACTGGGGATATTAATAAGGTATACCACGTGGGCCAAAAGAGAGGCCATTAACTGCCAGAACTAAAATGTTCTGTAGGCTCCTGTAGAAATTGTATTACTTAACAGAACATCCTGCCTATATAGCTCCAAAAGCACTGTACATGGGAAAACTCCACAAAACGTAATCCTGCACACACAGGCTGTGAGCCCCAAACTGTGTCTCGGTGGCCTGGGTTAGCGACAGCCTGTGATGCTGGAGCTGCACCCCATCCTTCCCTTGAGAATGATTTTGAGGAATACTCCTTCAAAACACTTTCCTCAGATTCTTGATGGTTGAATTCTGGGTATGTGGGTTTTACACTGTAGCACCTGAAAAGCACAAGGGACAATGCTGTACAGACAGTGAGCAAATGATGCAGGCGCTACCAAAAAAAAAATAGAATAGAAACAGCATCTGTCTGCTCCCCTGAGCACAGTGAAAATCACCCCACTGTAACAGCAGTTTCTGTATTCACCTTCAGCCAGAGGGCAAGCCCTGCACCAGCACTCGCTGTGTGCTGCGCATACATCTATCAGCACAAGATCACAACGCAAGAATCAGCTCTGCAGACTCCAAAACTGTAAAGAAAATGAACAAGACACCACACACCTAGACATCTGTGTTACAAAGTTTTTCACAATTGCTTTACAAACCACTGTAGGACAAGGAATCTTGAAGTCTGCCTTTTAGTACTTCCATAGACTGATTTTATAAAAAGGAAAAACAAAGGAACACAATGGTTTGGGTTATTTAAGCTCTGTTAGACAAGATATTATTTTAAAGTGCATACTATATACTTCACATAATGGGGTTCATCTGAAAAAACATTCAGAGCTGTTGCTAACTCTACTCTGCCTTCACCCACCATCTCTCAAGACAGCCTTGATTTTAGGAGCATCCAAAACAATTAAAATTAAAGCACAGGTTCCACAATGTGTACTCATGGTGAGAGGTATTTACTCGAGGAAGCAGTCTATCTGGAGTCAACTTACCTTAAAAAGCACTGCTTTACATGAGTAAACTGAAGCTGGAAAGCTAATATCATTGTATGACTTTGTGTCTAAGTTTGAGGAATAAGCCCAAAGTTCAAAAAGTTCCTCCTAAAAGTTCAAAAGATAATGGTCCAATGGATTCACTCGTCAGCCTCTGCATATTCCTTTCTCTGAACAGCTTTACTAAACAAGTAAAAAAAAAAAAAAGTTCCTTTGCCTTCCCTATCAGTAGCTTAGAGAAACAAAAAAATTCCTCTCATGACATTCCTGGATGCATTTCAAATAATCACATAGGAATTGGGAAAATGAAGCAATGCAGAGGAAAGGAATGAGATAGCTTGTCTGACTTCAAGGAAAAATAAAAAAAGGACACTTAATTATATCCTCGCACATCTCTGTGCCTTCCCCAGAACTCCCAAAGGAAATGTGAAAAGGGGTGACATTTCCACCTACCCCATTACTAAGTTAGGCAAAGGAAGAGCTTGCCAAAAAGCTATTTATAGCAAAGCCAGCAGAGTGGGGGTCCGGCGAGGGGTGCAGAAACAGGTGCAGCGGCAGCGCGCATGACCCCATCCACCGAGGGAAGGATTGGCTAATCCCGGCTCAAAAATATGACATGTCGGGCTCATGATAGTCACAGGGCTTCTCCATCAGCAGGCGGGGCGGGGAGACGGCCGGGAGGGAGGGGAGGGCACTGCAGCCGGGCTCTATAAATTAGAGACAAACCCGCCTTTTCCTTCAATGAAATAGTAAGGCGAGGCAGAGCTGGGTGGGGGAAAAGGCTCAGGTGTAGTTGTGTTCTGCCGAAAGTAATTTCAGCATCTCTAAATTTGTTTTTTTTTCACCAAGTTCCTGTTGACAAGGCAACTCCACAAAGATGAAATACATCATAGGCATCGGAGGGTAAGTGCCTGTTAATATTGCATGCATATATACTGCTGCTTCTTCCCATTTCATTGTTGTAAGATGATTAAAGATTTGGAGATTGTATATCTGACCATGAAATAGTATTACAGGATTCTAGAAAAGATGCAACTTGCTGGCTCTTCGTCTGTGCTGTGTTACTTAATGCAGAGAGCTCTGCAGGGTGGCAAATACCAAGCTTCTATAGTGTTAAAGGGAGGTGTGCTGCAAGAGAAAAAAAATATTTCAGGTCGTTTGATATGTCAGATGAAGGGGGTTGTGTGCCTCAACTACAAAGAAAAGGTGTTTTCAACATGAAGTTAGGCTCTTAAAAGCTTCTCTGAAAGACAAAGAGGAAAAAATCCTGCTTCAGGTAAGATGGGGAGGGTACAAAAAGCTTTTTCTCCAGTGAAGCAAGCCGGGGTGTGCTCAGGACGGGGCGACAGAGCTCGGCGCATCCCCACCGGCTGCCGAAGGGTTTGCAGAACTGACACTGGGCAAGAGCTGGGTTTATAACGGGGGTTGGAGCCAGTACAGGATTTCTATAGCCTTTCAATACAGAATTAGAAATAAGCACGTTCAGATGTGACAGTTCTCTCTTTTGGAGAGAAAGATTATTCAGGGCTTTTATGTTATAGCACAGGCTTTGTAGGTACAAGGAAGCCTGAATCATTCTCTGAGGAAAGAGCGAGCTTCCCTCACTCGGAAGTCATTTAAGGCGTTTTTTTAAAAGCACTTTTCGCAAGCCAGACTTTCACAGGCTGGCTTCTTGAAGCTGACGAGTGCAGGCCTCCTAAAGAGCCAGGGGTGCTTTAGGGCAATGAATGCCGGCAAGGGCGCGTTTTAAATTTACCTCAGAAGCTGCCAGCTCCCTGCCGGGCCCCCGCGGGCCGAGGCGAGGAGCCAGCGGGCACCGAAGCCCCCGCGGGGGCTGACCG
>Ga0065711_1030726_pt1 | contig 31606 bp, 19 predicted proteins | sample Hoacrofraction12_FD_59098 | JGI IMG/M metagenome (GOLD analysis project Ga0065711, IMG submission 59098) | Hoatzin crop microbial communities from Cojedes, Venezuela - Epithelial fraction 12 v2 (version 2) | ecosystem: Host-associated > Birds > Digestive system > Esophagus > Crop | place... | reverse complement strand
CTCCTTCTCTGGAGATATTCAAGGCCCGCCTGGACAAGGTCCTCTACAACCTACTGTAGGTGACCCTGCTTCGGCAGGAGGGTTGGACTACATGACCCACAGAGGTCCCTTCCAACCCCTACCATTCTGTGATTCTGTGATTCTGTTTTCTGCAATGCCAGAGCTCAAAGCTGAAATCCACAGAATGCCTTCCCTTTGTTTCACTGGACATTGAATCTTCTACTTTTTAAACCTGGCAGTGTTTCACTGATCATATTGGTGGCAGGGAGATAGGAAAGAAAGGAGTAGCAAAAACATACTTTTAAAATTACGTAACTTCATAAAGTCACCTAAATATGAGAAATATATTTTTTTATTGTATCAGTTGAAAAAAAAATCAATTTGGCAAAACCTTCTGAATTCCTAAAATTCTCATCTTTAAATAGAAGCCCGAAGTAAATTATTTTACCTGTTTTGTAACCCCTACCATATAAATAAGAAACCAGCCTGCTGTACAAATCCTGGGCTGCAGCAGCTGCTAAATCCCTCTCCCCTAATGACTTCTGCTGCTGAAGAAAAGTAATTGTTTTTAAATGCTGCTCAATACTTAGCAAAACTAAACTAAAGATTAATGATTTATAGTTTTCATTTATATTTCCATTAGAAACAAGAAAAGCAGCCAAGCAAATATCCATTTACCTCTGTGCATGGCGTTCCTCTGGTCTGGTACAGTATGACCAAGCAAGTGTGTTCTGTGTTTTTCAAAGAAAAAGAAAAAAATCTGTCCTGCAACAAACCTTCCTTTACCCCTTTGAATCTCGGCTGTCATGAATTTTCAAGATAACATTTTCTCTCCTGAAATTATTTCTTCTGTTGGTAAGAAATCAATCAAATCCTGGGATGAGGATATTATACACCCATCTTTTCCACAGGTTACAGTAATTCAGTATCTCTTTCTGATGCTTCTTCACAGTTCTATTTAGTAAGTGCTAATGAATAATATATATTAATAGTAGCGAGTTTTTATATAAAAGAAGTTGAATTCAGTGCTGACCAGAAGATTTGGTCTCCCTGGCCTGCCAGCCAGTTTGGATTTGGACAAGAACACTGTGGCTGGGGTCATCTCAAGGTTTAAAGGAAAATTTACCCCGCAAAAAGACTGCTTGAAGGAAGTGTTCACGCTTGAGAAGTCTCTCTGCTTGCATGACAGGGACTAGGCACAGCGATTTACTTCCAGTTGACATTTTGTTATTGTTTTACATAAGAGGCCAAGTTGGGAAAGACACAGTGCACACAGGTGACACTTATATTTTGGGAAGATTTTAACAACTTTTTTCAGTTTATACTATTACTCATGAAATTCATAAAGGGCTTTGCAAGGACTGTTTCATTCTTGTTAACATGACGAGACAGGTAAATAGATCACTTCATTTCGGAAGCAGATGACAGCAGTTATTTAACAGAAAAGGGAAATTTCATACCAACAACGTGGTGAAAATTGAACACAAATGCTCCATCCAAATGGAAGTGTCAGTTATATACCTGCCCTGCAACAACCTCAAGCGGCGTTTGGCCAGAACAAGTTATCAGCTAACAACATGGGACCTTTAATGGCCCACTCTTAACCAGGACCTCATGTCACACCTCTGAAGCACACCACCACAAGCAGGTCCACACAAGCTTCAAAGCTTTGGTTCAGGATGAAGGTAAAACCAAACAGCAGCTCCTGGGATGCCACCAGCACTCTCTGCAAGGTTCCTGGGTTTCTTTAGGAATCCTGTCTCAAAACTGACTTGATTTAAACTCCAAATTTGGAAGATCTGTTCAGGTAAATTTAAAATCATGAGGCTGCACTTGAACCTAACCAAGAGGAAAAATACATAACTAAACTACAACAAAATACAAAGCTTTGTGTAAAATTTGCTACCCTAAACCACAAGTACAGGTTGTAAGAGATGTAAGCCTTGCATGAACATACAGCTGTAGTAGTTCTGTTCTTTTTCACACTGAAACTACTGAAAAAACTCCAGCGTAACTTTGGGCATCCTTTTGTATATTTTCCCGCTCTACTGGCACTGAACTGCCAGGAACACTGAAGTATTATAAAATTGATTTATAAAACACCATCACTATGGTCGGTCTATCTGCAGTTACCCTGCACGGCTATCTATATCATATATTTGACTTTACAGTTACTCAAGCGTCCTTCCCTCTTCCAGCTCACCTGGCTCACACAGGTGTTTCTGACCAACGAGAACTGCCTTCAAAAAGGTTTTTCAAGCTCAGCTTAGAGGCTCCAGTTTTTAAAAGCATTTAAGCAGTAGATTCTCATATTTTCAGAATTCAAAACAATATCAAAATATAATTCCTTGGCATTTACTTTATACTTAAAACCAAAGAGATACTATAAAAATATAATAAAAGAGCATTTTTGACTGAGTCCTAATTAATTAAATGCTTTGCTTTTAAGGGATATTTTAAACACTAACTAGGAAAATAAATAAAAACTTGCACTGGCCACAGCTCTGCACAGCCTCCTCTTCAGGAGCAGGGATGCCCCAGGCTCCATGCTTCTCTCCAGTCATTCTCCAGAAGCACAAAAGTATCTTCTACTCAAAGGGCTCATTTCAAAGCCACATCTTAGTCTAGCAAAAGTTTCCAACACCCTACACAGCACTTGAGAGAGAGAGAGACTGATAAAGGCAGTGGGAACAAAAACAGAAAACGCAGTTTAAAAGATGAACCAAGAGATCAAGTTTCTGGGCGAGACTGCTTTTTCTTGTCTAGGGATTGCTTTGGTCCTGACAGACTCGGAAACACCAGCAGAAACAATACGTCCAGCGTAAAGTTTTGCCTTAAAAAAGAAGCAAATAATTTCTGTACAAATATTGATTCTGTGAACAGAATTTTCTTTTATTAACTACTTCAAAAAGTCATTTTACAGCAAGTGTGTTGCATTAGCTCAGAATATCATTTGTCACACTGGACAATACCCATGCTGATACTGACTTATTTCCCTGCTGCTCAGTATAACTATGAAGAAGATGTTAACTTGTCCTATTTAAGTGTTGCTCCTACTTTTACTCCACAAGCACAAATAAGCAAAGATGTGCACAAATATGTACTTTTATTTTTTAAAAAGCCCCACATTTTGCGGGGAGACAAATATAAAACACAGCAGGGATTCTATCACTGCACTTACTGTGAAGTAACTGAGTCATCTGTTCAGATGCCCAGGTTTTCAAATCTTCAGCAAGTGCATCTATAGGTAATTATTATGCAAACAATATTCACATCTGAGTACTTAAATAGATCTTGATGCAAACACTTGGGAATCTACTTCCAAATTCTGTGCATGTGTTGCAAGGACAGCTGTGAAAACTTTCCTGACAATGTGTGTACTTTGGAAGCTCTTTTTTAGGGACCAGCTAGGATGTGAGGCTCCAAGAAATGCAACTCGTGTGTCTCCACGTGGGTAACTCCAGAAAAAGACTGATTTAGGCTCAGGACTGCAGAATCCATGATCAAGTTTAGACGTCTGAAAACACAACTCCCAAAGCCTCTCTGTTCAGAGATAATAACAGAGCAATAATGGAAAAAATAAGAAAAACAATAACACCCTGAGCATGACACCTATTCACAGATGCCTGTAAAATACTGAGCTATTTCTAACACAATAGCAGTATCTCTCTAAGACAATGTTTCAGGATTTCAAATTAGAGTAGAATAGTACCTCTTGTAAACATATAAACTGCAAAAACGTGACATTTCCTCTACAGAGGGAGCAAAGTACTCACTGCCAGCGGGTCTCTGAACCCTCCTGCTCTGGGACAAAGTATTTTGGTGAGAGAAGAGTTAACTTTAACCTGACATGTAGCTAAACAACTAATTTTCAATGTAAGAATGTATGAAATTGTTTTCTTGGATGCTAACACCTTCTCTATAGTTATGTCTATACAAGGGATATAGGACTAGGAGAGAGAGTTGCTATAGGTGGGGATTAGAAGTAGTCTGTGTTTAAGGAACTGAAGTCAAGAGGTATAACAAAGAAGACAAAACCTGACTGTGGTCTGTTTTTTAGCTGATCGTGTAGGTACCATGCAATAGGGAAGGCTCCCCATCAACACACTGTCATTAGAAGTTAGAGAGTCATAAAGAATGGAACTTGATAAGGAAAATGAAGTTCCCAAAATACTAAGAGTTCATTAAAAAACCATGAAACATTTCACACCCAGGGACACTAAATTAAGGGTAAATCATTCTGCGCATTAGCAGTATCATTTCAACAGGCTGGGAGGGAAGGAGTATTTTAATAAACTAGTAAAGAGATACAGATGATACAATTTGGTCAACAAAAAATACCAGAAAGATGAAGTTTCATTATGCTATCCAATACTGCATACTGTGCAACCAAGTGTGTTAAATTAAAACTTTCAGCTATATGATTTCAGGATGTTAAAAACAACATAATAACAACCTGTACTTGGAAGCTAATAATGGCAGTGTAAATAGACATAAATTTTAGCAATCAAGGGCACTAGAGCACAGTTGTCACTAAACGCATAATAAAAAAACCGAACTCAACAGAGTAGGATCAAAAAGCAAATTAGAGCTGCCTGGCTGCCCTGCAGGCGCTGGCTATGCTGATACCACACAGAGCTTTTGTGCACAAAATTCAGTATGGGCTTGTAGCTCTGGACATCTTTGGAGATGATATGATTTCACATTTGATGTTCAAGCTGACCACTAAAACCATTTTTACTGTCACAGAGGCATTAATCTGAGGAACACGAAGGGATTAGGAAGGGATACATTTAGGAAGTGTATTATTTTGTTGTGTGAGACAAAGTCAACCATAGCCATAACTGGTGATAGCTAAAGAAGTCTCAGTAGCAGTATCACGGTTTTCAATGTTAAAAGACATGTTTACATTCTGCCTTCTGTTAATGTTCTATGCTATTTGTACTGCTTGTAGCACAGCACAGGATATTAACTACACATTATTGGCAAGAAACGCATTACCTGCACAGATGAAAGGCAGGACACCCTTGATAAAAGCAGTTATTCATAATGACAACTCCATTCCCTCTTCCAGTTAGTCACAATTTTTTATAAGCAGTGCTAATTTTTCTTGAAACTAAATGGTGGACATACTTCCAATAAAAACAGAGACATCTTTTGATAGGTTCTTCACATTGACTACTTGAGGAGTACCACAAATTGCTACCTCAGAGACAAGATAGGAGATGAGGTCATCCATCCCCCCGAACAAGTTTTGCAGAGTGTATTGGAGGAAACCTGCTCCTTGAGTAGAAAAGAAACATAAACTCTATGTGTTGAGAGCGTTTCAACGAGCGTGTGCTCGTCTGGAGCAGGAGAAGGGATTAAATGGTGACTGAAGGTTCTTTACTTCTCTATTTTCTGGGTCAGTTCTCCAAAATAGTAAATAAATGGCACACAGGTCCTGTGATGATTCCCTGCACAGAGCTGAATTCCACCTCCATTCCACTGAAATCAATAAGGTGAATGCTTTCAGGATGACTCCTATATATCTAAAATGATATTAAACTCACTACTTAAACCTTTTAAAATGATAAATAATTCTGATGTTTTTTAATAATGTTCAGTTTTTCTCCAAGATGACTTCTTAGATTTTGATGCATGACATGAGCCCGCATCACTCTGCCACATTACACAGCATGATGAAACGCAGAGAGATAAATCGCAGCACAGCTAATGAGGCATAGAAACCAACATCAGAACAAAAGTAAGCTCAGACAAAGACCACTCTGTTTACCTTTGACAACTCTCTAAACCTCCCCCCTTCCTCTTCAAAACAAAAGAGAACTCTGTGGGTACTCACCGGCTGGAAATAACACTGTAATGATGCAGCAGAGTTGCACAGTGCAGCTACTCGGTCAGTCCTTAAGCAGATCCACCATGGGCACTCAGGAGCCACGGGCAAGGGCAATAAGGCATGAGCACATGTCATGCAAGTATACAGGTCCCTAGTATCTGGGATTCACTGATGCTGGAGCTGCGAGTAGGCCAAGGAATTTGCCCTGAAGGATCTGCAGGAACCAGCTTGGTTCAGCAGTGTACAACCTCCCTCTCCTAAGCCTGGCACTGCCAAGGAGGACCTTTCATGTGGGTGATCAATTCCTATTGCATCCGTTTGAGTAAAGAAACTGTCTTAAAGCTTCAGAGCCCGGTTACTTCTGAAGCAGGTAGAAGATGTCATGCAAAGGCTTCTCTTGGGAAAGCTGCTGCGATGAGGTAATTACGTCAGCTTCTGTGCAGTAGATTTACCAGGGATGGCAGAAGGCAGGTAAAATGAATTTACCTCACTCCATAGCACCAGTCACCACAGCTGCACAGAACTTCCAGTAGGACTGGGGTTTTGTGCTCCTCACTCACTCAGGTTACCCACCTGGAAAGTGCTTGCAATAACATGCCTCGGTCTTCCGAATGACTGGCCACGGCCCCAGAGGAACAAGTTAGTCTGAGTCTGTGGTTCTGCTGTAATACAGTGTCCAGGGATCATGCAGCTTTTCCCTCCCAATGGAAACAGGCTTCAAAACAAGGCAGATGCTAGGTTCACTGATACAGTCAACACAACATCTTGCAGATGAATCATGTGAGGTTTCAGAGCTATCTGCTTCTCACATAGGGTTCAGCACAGGTATTTAGAAGGAAGTTTTTGGCTTTTCTTCAGTTTAAAGACCACTAATGAAGTGATAAGGAAGCATACCAGAAAAGGTCACCAAACCTCTGAAAACCCTCTCTCAGAAACCACAGGCTATACTGTGCCTCCAAGTATTGACAAAGTATGAAATAGCTTCTCGAGAAGGAGACTACTGAGAAAAGACCAAGCACGGTTTCCAAGACAGCGCAGATGGCATGGCAGTTTGGTTCAGTAAATTGCAGTACCCACCCATCCCATAAAAATGGGCCACGGAAAAGCTCTGCTTAGAATTTGGTAGCCAAAATTTTAAGGCTGTCCACTCAACAGCCAGTGTACCACTCTACTTGCAAACAAGGAATTTTTTACTGAGTTGTCCCATTGACCAAAATCCATCCAGATGCATTTGCAAATAACACTTTAACCGATCAATTATTTTGCTGCTCCACCTGCATATATGGATAAAATGAGAGGTTATGCTAAAGAAGTATTCTACCAACAACAACTTTCCTTTAGACAGAAATTACCAAATCCTTCTGATCAGGAAATGTCTTCCTATCAAATTTTTTGCTTGATATTAACAAGTACAGCAAAAATAAACTTGGATAAAATTATTCAAAACACTCAGCAGATTAGTCATTTTCTAACATGCTTTGATGAGGCAAGTCACCATCATAATGTTGCTTCCAAACTAATTGGTATGTTAAGTACAAATCAATTAACATCATCCTAAAAGCCATACAGAAGTCCTTGCTTAAAAAGAAATCTGCACAAAGCAATGAACTCAATCCAAACACTGTATCCCAGGACGTTGCTGGCTGTAGCATTTCCAGTTTGCACTGATGGCTATAGATCATCTGAAGTACAACTAACCTTAGTGCCCTGGTCCTCTGACACGTTGTCCTTGGTCTGCAGTGCGGGTTCTCTCTGCTGTCCCCCTGCACCAGCAATCATTTCTGAGCACTGCTGAGGCTGTTTCAACTCTGTGGGTGCAAATGCTCATGTTTGGAAGTTTGTAATTAAATTCCCATGGGACTAAACCAAACTCCATCCCTTAAAATATTGCCTAAAGCAGGATTAGAGAAAGATTTAGACTTAGCAAAAGACATAAAAAATCATAATAACTTTTTTTTTGCACTGATGTGGATGTCATGTTTCTCCTTGCCTTTCAAAACTGAAGGCTATTTATTGCAGAACATACCTGAATCTGATTCTACAAGAGTCTGAACAAATTGTGCAAACTGCTGATCACCATAAATCCCTTTCATTATATTGTTTGCCATATATTTTTCACCATTTTCAGATGAAAGGCAAAAGGGAGCACTACTGCCAAAATAGAATTCAAACCCGGTCTGAACAGAATTAAAAATGCTGTCTTTAAAATGCCAGAAATCACAGTGGTCTGTTCATAGTTTCTATTGCATAGCAGTCTCATTTCTGCTGGTCATTTCTTTCCATCCTAAACTTGGTCTCTGCAGTCCCTCCCAAATACTGAGATTTCAAAAACTCCGCCAAATGATCTTTTTCTGTACTCTCTGAAGGACCAGGAACCACCCATTCATAGTCACTCCAAATTCTAAAGATTGATTTATAAAAGATATGGTCTTTTCTCATAATGCAGACCTCAAAGAGTATGTGCTACACGTGGAAGGAAGAACAGTTTTATCATATAAAATATTAATTGGTTCACATAGTCTTCTTTAAAATACAAGGGTCTGATATGACAGCTAGTAAATCCAAATGTTAGATCATACTTGCATAGAGCATAGAGATAAAAGCCGATACATATCTTCCTCAAATATGAAGAAACTCAGATATCTTCTGTGATTCAAAAAAACAATTCATTACTTACATCGTGGTTTCAGCTACACCATGTTAAAGCATATTGTGATAGGGTCCTGTTACCCAAATGTAATTTCTGATAATAGAAAATTTTCACTACAAAAAAGAAATCACATTATCAGCAGAATTATTATGCTTGGGACTCCATGCTCCTGTACTGAATTCTTATCAGATTTCTAAGGCATCAGGGATGATACTTGGAATTAAATACAAGAAAGCTTTGCTTCACTCTGCAGAACACTTCACTAATAGAAAATGAGAGACTCCAACTACCACTAAGTCTCATAAAGGAAAATGGAGACACTTCTGTTTACTATAAACCTTTGTAAATGGTCTTTTGAATTCACAATCCAGCTATGTCATTGAGTTTTCCAGCTTATTCAAAGTCTGTCACAAAAAGTTATAAAGGCAATGCAATGCAAACAGCTTTCCAGTACCTAGATGAAGCAGTGTGCTGTCTTCCACTGGCAGAGACTGGTAACTCCCACTCCTAGCACAAGCACCTAAGTGTGATATCAAGTGAGGCTGTGTGAATATCACATCCCTCCCAAGAAGTTCAGACTTTTTTTTTTTTTTACTTTTTTTTTTTCTTCTTTTCCCAGGATTATATGTATATATGGATATACAGAACATTCGTTTTCTTACTGCTTGAACCTGTGCACTGACAGCAACAGGATGGACATGAGTATGACCAAGAACCCATCAGAAAGCTAGCAAAGATCTCTACAGGGCACCTGTGTAACTTGCATTTATTGCAAAGGGTATGCCATAGCGGGCATGCAGGTCTGGAAACATCAAAATGTAGTGCTCAAAGTTATGCAGCACAATCGGAGCATGTAACACTGGTGAGAACATATGGAGAACCTACACCAAAGGTGTCAGGACCCACAGACTGAGTCCCTGGGCTGCGGCAGGGTTTGACTTCCGTACAGAAAGCACACTCTGCTCCTTGCCATCCTCTCAGGGCAAAGCCTCCTGTGGGAAACGTCTTTAATGAGAGTCAGTGCTTCAAGCCGTTCTCCAGACTGCCATTTAACAAGCTGTCAGGATGACTTAAAAATAGTACAGGGACCAAAGGAAAAACAAAGTTCTGATTTGTTTGTTCTGCTTTCCCGGCTGTGATTTTAGCAGGAATTAGCCAGCTTAATTTAGCTTTGCTAGTTGCCAGGAAATGGCATAATTTTGTTTTAATTATGTTTCTTGGCTGGGTTTACCAACTCCACAACTAATCATCTATCAATGGCTGGCTCCAGCAGTTCGCACCAGACCCCGGACCAGGAGTCCCAGGCCCTCCTGTCGCCCCTGCTGATGATGACAATGTGGCCAACAGGCAACGCATTTGCCTCCTCGTGCTTTGTAGCCCACACTTATAAAAGCAAGTTATAGTTACTACCCAGATTGAAGGAAAAGACACTTTTATAAATGCTTAGAGCTAGAAATACTTAATGGAAGCATTATTTTGTGAAGCTGTAAGCTTTCGCTTTTAGTTTGAAGGAAGTGTGAAACAGAAGAAAATAAAGCATCTGCAACATTGAAATCGAAGCTGAGAGATCTTCAGACTAGCTCTGATCTTTTCATTGCTTGCAAGACTGAGATCCTCCTCCAGCTGAAGTGAGGGCTGTTTCGTCTATCTGAAACTAATTCAACCAAGGTAAAAATCATGCTTCAACTAACACAGACAAAGTAAGAGTGATCATGCAGCTCTTCAAAATGCAATGCAATCTTTGCCCTTTTTTGCAAGTGCCTCTCCTTCATTACCTTGCTTAACCCTTAATATTCAGACATAACAATAACATGGTTTTGAGTAGAATTTAAGATTACTGGAAATAGAGAGGCCATTTAGAAAACATCACAGCCTTGGTAAGAAGATCCAGGGCTGGCTAAAAGCACCCAGGGGCTTACTAAAAGATAAACCTTCCATATTTAGAATTCAGCAAAATATAAGTACAGCTACAATTTGCCATTATCAAGCAAGCCTTCTCCTGAAATACCAAACGACTGGGTTTTATTTACCTCAGGTGCCAGCGAAGCCAATAATCCATCATTCCTGAGCAGTGTAACACGATCGCTCCTGCAATATTTAACAAAATCATTTGCAGGCAGTGAAGCTATCAAAAGCAACCTTCTCCAGAAGGATGGGGCGGATGTTCCTGCAGGGCTCCATTTTAGGATACCAGCTTTCTTATTTAAAAGGCTGGCTTGCTGGCAGGTAGCTCTGACACTGAAGTCCGTACGTGTGCTAACAGTGAAGCTGACTGTGTGTTGAGCACCGCCACACTGGGGTATTGCCCAAGCTGTAGGAGACTGGCAAACCGATTATAGAACCACCAGAGCCCTTCAGGGTCATCAGCTTTTCAGACTGCCTGTGTATCTTTCCTTACGAGTAGAGTTCAAACTACTATTCCACATTAATTCCTGACTCACCTAGGCAGATTTTGAAAATACAGGATTAAGTTTTTTTTCTAATTCAATATTAAACCAAAATTATTCACATGCACAACAAAACAACAAGCAGATGAGAATCAATATATTGATCAAACATGCTTGGCCCCCAAAAATTATAGGAACCCAAGAAACCAGCCTTTCTGACCCCCTTGCAGCATTTAATAGCATTCAACAGCATCAGGTTTTCCTTAAAGGGAGGAGCACATTAACGAAATGTAGAGCTTTCAAGACTTTGGATTCTTGCTAATTCATCTTACAGGAAAAGAAATTTCAAAAGATTAATTATTGACATGCAGGATTTTAGGCTGACCAGAAAAGTCAATAAATCCACCTCTCATAGACTGAAAAATCTATTTTAAGTTATTTTGATACCAGCACATCTTAGTTTTAGAGGAACAGACAGTGCGTTAAGATAAATATATATATGTCAGTGCAGAGGGTAAGTTCAGAAGACACATGTATTTGGAAAAGATTAAATCTCCATTCCAATAAAACAAAATATTTGGGATTTGACTGGGAAAGGCTGAGTATGTGGCAGTTTGAGGCAGAACATCTTTCTTTTGATCTTAAAACAAAGGTTTCCTCTTTCTCCCATGAGGAATGATATGGATGTACCAAATTTCAGTCCCCCAACACAACATCCGTCTTTCCATCTGCAGCACACACTAATTCCTGGGGTGCTATTTGTGCCCAAAGATCTGTGCACAGACAGTTACAATATATGGGCTTCTGTCAAAAAAAGAGTTATCCCCAAATTGAAGAGGGAGGTCCAAAGGAAAAAGGTTATTCATAAATTGCATAAATATCTTTCGCCCTCCACAGAATAACTCTGAGCAAATCTTTTGTCCCCTCATCTTTTTGAGATATGGTCAGGGGAAATGTCAGGCTGATCTTTAGCAGGTTCCTTCTCTCAAGATAGCTATTTGCACAGAGAAGACGACAGAAACTGCACTCTCCCCTCCCCTCTTCCCCTGTAAAGACTTCATTATACTTAGGTATGTTCTTTAGAGATTTTTATAATCTCCTATTTCATAATTTAATATTAAAGGGATATTAAAAAAGAAGGCTTAATAAGTTTATTATCTTTAATACTAGTGTAGGTATTGTCTTTATTAACTACTTCTATGAAAACAATACAGAATTGTTTTCCAAAGTCATGCTGGCTCTCCCATGAAAGTTGAATTGCAAATAAAGTGTTGTAAGCACAGATCGTCCTTTTTCCCTTCCATGTACCTGCAGTTGTAGGATGCTGCATTGTGGTGCAAATATAGCCATGGAATAAACCTATTACAGGCCAATGCTCATCACCTAAGGAAAAATTTAAAAAACTGAACCTGGAGTAGAATACAGGCTTACTCCTTAGGCTCAGAATGAAGAGGCAATTGAGGATTCCTGTCCAGCAGTGCCTCTTGATCCTCACTGACTTCTCAGGGAGCTGAAAAAACTTCTAGACAGCTAAAGTTAGGTGAGAGGAATCCCATTCTGGTCACCACGTCAGGAGACTTCTATAGATTTGCTTTGCAATACAAAACAGTCTAAAATACTTCTGCATAACAAAAAAAACCCCTAGCAAACTGATCATACTTACCACCTTTGTCTGAAACAAGAAGGTAGTGAGTGAGAGACCGGCTACTCTATATAGACAAAGTGCATGTATATAGATAGGTAGTATATAGTATGAAGATATACTGGATTTCTGTTTTATAGGGAAAATTTTTGTCTCTGGCTTTGAGTTTGCCTTGTTGTATTACGATATTTCAAATCAATATATTCTTCAATGTCTTGAACTTTACTCCCCCCTTAGGGTACAGTTGAAAACTATCCCCAGAGAATTTACAAAATACTTTTCATTAGGAAGGAGAACACAACTCTAAAATCAGTTTGCAGAACAAAAGCCCTGACACAGCTAGTCTCTGCGTAGCTTCTCTTTCAGTTTTCTTTTAGTGTTCTGTTCTCAGAAAAATATTTTCCAATATTTTCTGAGATCAAATTCTCTTGTAACAATCCTTCACTTTTATGAGAGTCTGAAGAACATTGCTTGGTCATCACCCAGCACTGTATTTCTTTTTATGTATGAAATTCCATCTGTGACTGTTGTCCAACTGTGCTGAGAATATTCTTTAGCTAAGCAACCTGGAAATATTGCTTTTCCACCCATTTTCCTTTTTCAGTCTTTCCACTTCTGCAACTGTCTAAATCTTCCTTGGTAAAATCTAAAACCACCCCAGCCTTGGCTTATTTCTTGTACCATTGTACAGGTCAAATTATTCAAATGCTCCTTCACAATCAAAAAAGGGTTTGTGAACTTGTGTTGCCGAGTTGCTCTATAAGAAACCGAGCCTGACCTCATTTCCCAGTGAGCACTTCCTCCACCTCCCCCTTTCACTCACATGCATCTGGCCGCCTGTTCACCTCTTCAGTGATCTGTGGCTTCCCAGACTCTGACAGCAGCTGCCCACATCCCAGTTTCAGAGATGGGAAGAAAGATGTCTACACGTAAACCCGAAACCCAACCTTGCTGCTCTGCCTGGTTCTTTGAAATCTCACCTGCCTAAAATCCATGAGCAAGATCCATGTATGCTCCAGGTAAACTTCTGCTGTGCTTTCCGCTCACAGTAATAAACCCCAGCAGCAAAGTTCTGTTAATTTTAGATATTTGAATAAATCCCTCCCCAAAACAACCCGAAAGCACATGGCCTTCCTGCATTACTGACAAAATGAGTTCATTTACACATGCATGGAGGATGCTCCTGCGTTTAGTAAGCACCTCTTTTGTATTTAAAGGAGAAAATTAGGAGAGCTGTCAGACGTGTTTTTTCACTTCTTCTCTGAAACAAAGAATTAGAAAGCAAAATGCTCCAAGCCCAAGGTATGGAGAGGAAATGTGGGCAAAGAAATAATTTTTTTTAAAGTTCTAAGAAACTGAATTTACATATCTTAACTCTATAGGCAGACCTGTACACCACATTTCTTTCTCTATTGAAAGCAACTGCTCTCTGCATTCACAACACAGTCTAATGAATTCTGTAGCAACCCTGTGAAGTGCACAAATAATAGACCTCCATAAGTCACAATAAGAAATTTGAGCACCATGGACAGAAAGAGGTCCCAGAGGTGCCCTGAAATACCTGATTTCTCAGGATACTTATCACCCAGCATTCACACTGCCTCTTCAGATGATCCAAATTCAGTTTGTGTCTCAGATTCCTGCAAACCCCTTTTTCCTTTGCAGCAATACCACTCACTGCTCTGCAGGATTCCACTGTCCCCGAAAGGGAAGGGCTTGAGGTATTTTCTGGTCGTCACAGCATTATCACAGGTGGCTGCGTGGAGCGACAGGACCAGCCAACAGGCAAGGAACCACCCATCAGAAAACAAGCCTGAGCATAACCAAGATCTTCTCTCCCTACGTCTTTTGGCCCATTTCAGAACCAGCCCCATGGGCCTTCTGCAAGACCTGATATGGAAATCCCACCACTTCTACACAGCTAGGATGTCAGTTCTTTCTGGCCAGGATCAGTGGTAGCCATCAATGTTTATTAAAAAAAAAAATAAAAAAAATAAGCAAACTCTGCTATTCCCATCAGTAGCATTCAACATTTGGTTTAAGTCCATATGACATATATAGTTTATATAGTAACAGGAATTCATGAATCTTGTCACAGTAATGGAGACATAAGAAAAGTATAATTTTGGTTGCAACTTCTACGGAGATTTTTAATTAAGAGTTGCATGAATATTTGTTCTCTCTCATCCTCTTGAAACCCTCCAGTTACTTAGCTGCGAGAAGGAAATATTTACCTAGATACGCACACTACCTGGTCCAGCTAAGTCAAAGAAAATGAACATATATAAAAGCCATTTGAGTGCTAAAATTATTTCTTAGGACACTCAAATAACTCCGATTGTTCCTCTAACAGCAGTGAGCACTGGCAGGGATAAGCCTGGTGGAAGATTGCTGGGGTTTCCTGAAGAAAAGACCAGGACCTACCGTTCACTCAGACCAGTGGGCATGTCCATACATCCTCACCTCATAATGCTAAGGGCAGAGTTTGAGGGGCATGGCAGGGTTCAGCGATCGTTTCCACACATCTCTGCTGCTAGCAAGTTTAGGAACAAACTCCAGTGAGGATGCAGGTGGGGAGCTGGGAAGACAGCAAGAGGACAGGGGCAGCCTGGCAGGCAGCCTGGGAGCCAATCAGGAGGGCAACTCTCGCCAGCGCACCCGCTGCAGGGGAGCAGCCTTCAGGGGGACCATGCCAAAAGCATACAAAGGCTTTAATTTCCAGAGCTGTTTAACTAGAATACAAAATCCTAAAGAAGAACAACATAACTCTTCAGATACAAAATAGAGATCTTCTGGTTTGAAAACAAATCCTGCCTCGCTTCCCACTCACTGTGTCCTTGCAAAATTGTCCTTCCTTACAGCTTTGCTTTCCGACACACCTGCCACAGCTCCCCAGGCTGATGCATCTATTTTGGTCACTACAGACCTTGTCTGCCTAGCAGCAATCTGGTTTCCCTTCTTCTGTTGCCACCTGCACCCTGAGCTCATCCCTTGGGTGTGCATCTGCTCCTGGAGTTATCCTACACCACACTGCTGCAGTATCTTCTCAGGAGGGTGAGTGCTCCAGCCACTCCAGGAGGTCTCTCTGGCCAGGCCGCAACTCCCAGGCCCAACTAGATCAACAAAGCAGTCCTGAAATCCTAAATGTTTGTCCTTGAAAAACTCAGAACAGGGGAACAAGAACATCTCTCATGTTGTAAAGAGGCAATACAGTGACAAGAAACCCACCAACCCTTTGCGTTTCCCCAAATGTCAGCACTAGGTCAGGAAACTGAGCCAGAGCACTCAGAAAAGAGCAGCAATGAATCTGGATTAATGGCACACAGTCAGAAAGACCAGCTCAGTGGCAGCACTGTGCATGCAGAACATTATTTGGTCATGATGTGTCCCATCTGAAAAAAAACAGCTCTGTTTTTATAGACAAATGCCCATGTCCAACTGCGGGGGATTTTGCTCACCCTTCCTGCAGCTCTGTTCCCATTCCTGCCCTGGGAGAGTCCAGACCTTCAAGGCAGATGTGATACCTCCAATCGCTAAACTACTTCTGGTTTACATGATTTATGTTTTTATTTTCTCTACTCCTCTGACAAACTGTCAAGATCCTCCTTCACCTGACCAGCAAATGTTTAGGAACACACACACCTAACGCTTGAAATGTTTGAGACCACTGACTGATCTCCTTCAAACCAGATTGCTTACTAATAAGTACTGTTCTAAAAAGTAGTTCAGAATTCCAATTGTAAACTCACGTTTTCCTACATCTCCTGGGTTACAATTTTAAGTACAGGACTAAGAATGGGAAAACACAAAGATGTGAACAAATATAGTTCCCAGGAAAAAAATAAGCTCTTTGAATTTTGTTCTAGGAGCCAGCAGAAATCCAATCCTGTTATGCTAGCATCTGTCATTTTCACTGGAAGGTTTTATTAGCTCAATTAGCAGAGCTATCCATACTGGAATTTCTCTTTCTGTCATTAATTTACAGCTCTTGAATGTAAAATTCAGTAGGCAGAAAGACTTTGAGATGCAGTTTATGGGAAGCTTGAGAATCTTTCAGTCTTGTATCTTTTTACCATACACTAAGTAGTATATATAGACTCGTACTCCACGTAACATGTTGTGTTAACAGACGTATGCAGAGCTTGGCTGTACATGGGGTAGCTGTAGTCAGTTCACCCTCAGGTGCAGAGCCCATGGTGGGCACACAGGCATTCAGAGCAGCACAGCAAATGCTCAGCAGCTCAGCCACAGCTCCTGTGAGCTCATCTGCAGCACACAGGACCTGCACAGCTCGACTGAGCAGCGTGGCAACCAGCTGCATGGCTCAGCAGGCGAGGACTACACACAAAGCATATGGGCACAAAGACAGCCTTATAGAAACAAATAGTTAGTGACTTGATCATACACTCTTCCCGCCTTGCTGCAACAAAGTAATCTCATGGAATAAGGCAGCCTCTTAGTGCTTCTATCATTATTATCGTATTAACACACTCTGCTTTTTCTTCTGTCTGAAATAATATTGACTTATACCTTTCCTTAAGGGCAGTTTTAAGATGTAGGTGAACTATTATCTCTGCATTATCTGAAATGGAGCAAACATTTTATATCAAGTCTTCATCTCTTCAAGAAAGAAATGCTTCCACCTGTGTATAATCAGTGCTGTGTCTGGGAGGGATCTTTGCCCTGGTTGCAGCTAGAGACTCAAAGGGAAGCAGACTCCAGAAGCTGCCTGCCTGGTTGACTGCCACGTTCAGCACACAGCATCAGTCAGGAGCAAGTGCCTGACATTTTCAAAAGCTATGCTTTGTGACTTCAAAAACTGAGCACTGAAGACCTCCCTTACATTTTCCTGTAAGCCCAACAGCAAAGTCAGAGAGCTGCTGCATAGGAAAGGACATTTATTTATTCTCAGTCTCCCCTTCCTTCCAAATCCACTCTCTTGTAACCTTGTACCGTGTTCAGGACAGTAGGCTGAAGGGTGTAACCCAACAACTCCCAGTCTTGCTGCATCCCTACAAGCATCAAGTACTACGCTTCAATAACTAGCTTCCAGGAGAATCCCAAACACTGTTAACAGGGTTGTTCAGCATGTCTGAAAGTGCCAAACTATTAACAAAGGAGTCAAAATACATAAAGCAGATGTGTCAAACTGGCCTTTGCTAAATACAGATACCACTTTTGCAGAAAAGAGTACAAGTAGAGGGGAAGCATTGAATAGCCTAGTTTCATATCGACAGCAGTTTGTTGCCACTACAGGATAGTGGTCATCAGCAGGATCTATGAATTTGCCTATCTTTAGAATAAAGAGGCATTTGAAATATTGTAGATACACTGTATATCTAAATAGTGACTTTCAATAACAATGTCTACATGAAATAGGTATTCATTCTGCATCTCTGTTTAAGAAACTCTGGTGCAAAATACAGTCAAAAGCGTATCTATTTATCTGAGGTCTAAAAATCCCCTACTGGTGTACTGACATCATAGCTGTTTCTGTAAAGTTTGAATCAACTTCCCACACCTTAAATCAGCAAATTACTGTATCATTTCTCTCGTGTTTGTCATTCAGAGCACTTCATCTCAGAGAAGAGAGAAAGCTTTTGTTTCTTTGACAGTGGCTGATAATGAGTATTCTTTTACAAAAGCATTTTATAAGGGTCACTATATAGCCTTGTTACAGGGAGACTCTTACACAGCTTTCCAGCACAGAGCAAATGGAGAACGTGCTTTTGCTGTTATTGAATCATATCTATTCCTGCAAATGACTGTGGTTCCTTTATTTACAGTGTGATTGAGATAGAGAGGGAAAAAGATCAGGTCAGTACTCACAGCATAGATTGACAAAACAGTATTACAACAATACAAAAATTATTAATATGATACAGTACTAGAAAGCATCAAGTTACCGTGTATCTCACATTACCACCTGCTGTGCTATACTGTAATGGAGAGGTCAATGGCTTCATTTCACTAAACAGATCAATCCATGATGATAAGGCAATTTGTATTGCATTATTCTAGCTGTGTTATGTCTTCTGTAAGTTGATCATGACCTTATTTGAAAACCGGGTGTATATCTCCATAATGCTAAGCAGAAATACTAGTCCTCTATGGTAAGCAGAAATACTAGTCCTCTATGCAGCAATTTGTTTTATATTATACAACATTTGTGGAATGTCTCTCATTAAACCATAATTATCCATTGAAATCAGATTAGTCATTTTTCTACCCTGAATCTACAGATTTTCCTATCAATGCCTCTGCTTTCAGAATTGAATTTCTACCTCTGAACCACATTTCAGAAGCAGGTTAATTTTGCCAGCAATTGATATTGTGTTATTCTTATTAAGAAATGGGCTTTAAAAGAGAACAATAACAAAGACTTTAAGTCTGCAAAAGCTGAAGAGCCGATGGGAACACAGAACATCCCATTTCTAACCCAGAACTACACACTTAAATTGAGACAGTGACTGTGTTAGCAAAGCAAAACGATTCAGAAGAACAACAAGTAGAGAACAAGACAGACAGAAAGAACTGATTAATTCTGTTGATTTAGAGCAACACTATGTGCATTTAACACTACACCAGAAATAAGACTCTTCCTGGTTTAGAATTTACCTGTCTAATGGAAATACCATTACCTTAAGGACTAACGTGCTGGGAAACAGAGTGCCATCATCCCCATTTCCAAACAGTACGAAAAACTTTCCAACTTGAAGCCTGAGTCAGTTTAGACCACATGTCTAAGAAGATTTTTTTGATACAGAAGAATAATAACCTTATATGTATTCTGATATCAGACTTGCTGATAAATAGCCTGATTTACAAGAGAACAGGTCACACAGTTCTACTTTTTCCTGTTCAGCAACTCTTAGTGGGCAAGGAGGCAAAATACATGTCCCCAGGAAGGAATAACATTAAAAACTGCTTGCCAAATTCTTCAAATAAAAAAAATCTGCAGACATTAAACCCACACCCACAATGACCAGCTAATCTTTAGAGACTTCTTTTCCCACAGTCATCATCTTCATCCACCCCTTCACAATGCCTCTGAGATAGCCACATCTCCAAGGCAAGGTTCTGACTACAGATAATAATCATTATGTGTGTAGAAACAGTGGACATTTAGTGCAGATAAAGACAGAACAGGTTCAGTGTTTGGTCTGAAGTTGACAGGAGAAAAGGGAAAAGAGGGTTCCAGAAGACTAAATGATTTTTAAGCTTCTGTCACATTCCAATAACTTTCCTGTGGGCCCATTCCTCAGTCACTCCAATCCATGGCCTAGGCTATTTAAACTGCCATTTACACTAAAATGTCAGACTATGAATTTTAGTAACAAGACAGAATCATAGATTTGCCTCCAGCATCTCTGCTACACAGGCTGTAACCTCCGGCAACAGGGCAGAGCAGGCACCTAGAAGCAGCAACGGCTGAGTCACTGCAGCTCTTTGCTTCAGCACCCACACGTCATTGCCATAAGAGAATTGTAACTAGGTCAAAAAATATACTCAGAATCACAACTGGTGTCATGCCAGAGTCTTATGGATAGAGATACAAAAATTTAAACAACAGATATTTAAAGAAATAGAACTGAAACTGCAGCATCAATTGTCAACTAAATCTCTTGCTGTGAATAAAAATCAATTATAATCTTGTCTCTAACTTTTTAGGATGTGTTCAACAGATACATTACAAAGACTCTGAAAGCTAATGGAGCCTTGAATATGAGCTTCATCCTTAAAATGATATGTAACGTAATTACACATAATGTTCTTCTACTGTGTTACAAATTTACAGGAGAAGTTTGACTTCTGTATAATTGCTTATTTGACAGTAGTGTCTGTGTAACTGAAATCATACTGAGCTTTCAGCTTGTCGAATGTTTTGTGGGTTTCCACCTGTGAAACATTAGAATTGGCCTGACTTTTTCACATTAATGTAGCCCAAATAAAATGACCCTTCTGATCTTGGCTTTAGGTATTGCTTCCAGCCACCCACAAGGGCTGAACGTACCAGACCCTACACTGTCATCAAGAGAAGTAAATGTCCTTTTCAAGGACATAAGGCACCATCAGTACACATGGACAGTATTTACCCAGTTCAAAGGTAAAGAGTGTGAAAGGAGCTGAAGTCCCACCTCTAGAACACAACTTCATCACTTGCACATATGCAATCAGTATCCATCACCCTATGCACAGGATTTCCTCTCTTCCATATGCTACTTTCATCACATTGCTGATTATTTGTATTCAGACAGCACAAAGAACCTGCAACAAAATGGTGCTACATAGAAGCTTGAAGCAAACTAAAAGAGCATGCTCAACCAGCCATTAGCTCCTTCTTACCAAGGGGTCTACTTTATAAATGCACTGTCTCCACATAACTGAGTTGAAGGTCAAAGAGACTGCTATTTTTACCTGTAGTCAATAATCAACGTATCCTCAGCACCGACTATGATTCTGCAGGGCTCTTTTCCCTCCCAGTAACAAGTCTTACAGCTGTGAGGCTCTGAGTATTGGTATATAAGCACACTATATCATCAAAATTATCAGTCTGTAAGTATTCTGAATTATTATTGGAATACACTGCAACATTGGTAAGGGATTTCTATTCTAAATTAAAACCAAGAACAACATGAATAAAGATGATTTCGAATTCATAAAGATTAATTTACTCGGATTAAGGGAACAAGCATGCAAACATCTGACACGGCTAAGCTTCAGCTATCTTGCAGCAAAAACAAAGCCAGCACCACAAAATCACTAGAAACTAGGTTAAAACAGACAGTGCGAAGAGAAGATTGAAAAAGGTGAAAACCGATAGCAATGAAGGTTAAAATCCAATCCACATACTCTGCATTTTCATGCACATAACTCACTGTGCAGAAAAAAAGATTATCTCCCAACACTGGAATGGCTCAGTGCCTCAAGGAAATGCAAAACAATTATTGTTACAGAATAAAAAAGACCACAGGATATAAGGAGGACTACTCTCCCAACAGAAAAAAAAATTTAACAGGAGAACAAGGGGGAAAAGCTTTACCGCATACAAATGAAAACATGCAGCAAAAGGACATCTCATCAATAGGGAGAAATACATAAACATATCCAAGCAGACCTGGGGTGAAGCGGGGTAATACAAAGACTTATAGATCCAAGGGCTCCCAAGAACAATGAAAGTAGTCTTCCAAGCTAAAATCTTGCCCGCTCGAGCAAATGGCCCCTGCAAAAAGCCAAGCAACATCTCATTAAGCTGTACCTGTGCCTCACACAAAAGAAATGAGTTTCATAACACATGACAACAAAGGAAGGGCTGATTCTGATTTTTCATTGTTATTCTAAATTAGGAACTATTTCACAGCAGCCATTGAAATTACTGTATAGAGACAAAAACTCTGCAGATGTAAAATCAAGTTCAAGCTCAAGAGGAAACGCAGACTCCCCATTTTTAATCCTCCTGCAGCAGAAGGCCTTTTGTTATTGACACAAGGAAGGAAAATACAAACAGTAAATCAACGTTGTCAATTTTTCAGTTTATGATTAGCATAAAGCAATTTCCACACCTTTTTTTTTTTCTTTTCATCACTGTTTGGGTGCTTATAGCACTTCCACCACTGATCTAACACCATGGGATGAATATTTTAAGGAAGAAACGACAAGAGTGGCACCACAAAGTTTGTTTCTCAGGCAGGCAAGCTGCCATCCCTCAGAAGGTAGCTGAGTCACATAGCGTATAAATAACTCTGTCAAGAGAATAGCTTTGTCTTGCTGTGAAATCACTCAGCAGAGACAGAAAGGTGGGGAACATAGCAGTCATTACCTATGTGCTAGCAGTTCCCTCCCCCCCCCATCATCTATAATTGCAGCTATGCATGAAGGCAGAAAAGAAAGTCCTGTTCCTAACTGCAGACACCAGGCTTTGTGGGAATTCATTAACTCATCACGATTCGCAAATCCTAGCTGTGCTGAGAGTTCACTCGGGTGTCCACGTGCCAGTTAGAAACAATCCCACAAAAAGGGACTACACTAACTTTGTGAGAAGCAGGGGGTCATTTCCCACCCAGCAGGGTTTCCCGGCTCTCAGACACAGCACAGCCTGTCCCACTGCCAGTTGCCAGAACGCACTGAATAGAAAGTCAAGGTCATTTGCAATGGTGGCAGCAGAGGCACAGCTTTTCTGGAAGGCGCACTTGGAAATGTTTGCCTGCATCAGATACTGATTTGGGGACCAGCTTCTTTTAAAGTAAAGCTTATGCAAGAGGATTAATGGCATTAAACCATATATAACTTAACTCATGACCTCAGCATGTCATATGATAATTAAGACACACATACACACATTCTTCAGTTAAGACCTTCCTTACACCTTGACTCTATTTCTTTTTTATATCCAGAAGTAACAACAAACCATTTAGGCCTGTCCATAGCACTGCATTTGGCCAAGCACTCTAGTACAAAGACTAGGGAAATGCACTTCATCACTGAGACAGACATACCACTGCCATGATTAGTACAATATTCTCTCAAATCTTGGCATGCTCAGGGACCCAAGCATGGAAGCAGGCTGTCATACTCTCCTTGGTGGAAAGAGCACTCCTTTACATCACATCGTACGCCGTGCAGAAATTACGCCAGGGCAGTATCAGAAACTGAGTCCGATGAAGCCTACTTTCTTTCACTATTTTGCCACTGGCTTTTTTGATAACTATGGCAAAGTTAACAGTACACCAGGAGTTAAAATAATCCAGAGTAAAATTAGAGCCTTCCATGGGCAATTTCTAACTGTCTTCCACTGAATAGCTTACTTTAACTTCCAACAACTGTAGGAGTTCTGCAGCCACATCTCCCTTCAGCAGACTATTTGCATGCAAAACAGAAGATCACAATACTCTACACTACCCCATAAAAATATGCAGTGTAAGACACTAAGCACCACTTTGCAAACTGTTTGCTCATCTGTTCCTTGTTATGTTTCTGTCCTGTCCATTTGCCTCTCAAAAATTCCAGTCCTCCAAAGAAATTCTGAAAAAAACATACAACTTAAATGCAAAGTTATGTCATGGACTTCTGTCAGGTAAAATATGAGGACTCCTTTGAGCCCCATCCTGAAGGTTCTGTGCTGTCAGCACTTGCACTGACTTCAGGGAGAAGTCTGGCAGAAAGATCCAAAAGAAAGATGCAATTCCAGACGTATTTTTGCTCTGTAGAGGTGACTTGTGCTACCTTAACACAAGAAATCAACTTCTTGCTTCCTGGGCTGCCAGATCATGTTCCAAAACTTGTGATGCAATACAAAGAGCTGGTGCAGAAGCTGTAAACATTAAAATAAGATGTTTCACTCTTCATCTGTAAGCTGCCTTCCTCAGTGAACACTACTACACGCTTTGACAGTGACTTAAATTTTCAGCTATATTAAGTTCCTTTAATTATCAGGAGTAAATATGGAGATTCATATAATTCATAGCCAAATATTATTGTATTTCTTACACTGACCCAGACAATGTAAAAACGCATGTGTAAGTAACAACCTGCATATGTCTCACATTCCTAAACACCAACCTTCTCTCAAATTTTCTTATCCTTTTCTATCATATGCTTATGGAGCATCTAATGCTAGGCTTAGTGCAAAACATGTTTGTGGAAGTACCCACTTCTTGCCAGAGGAAAAGTCATAGCGCTCAAAAATGAAAAAAAATCCAGACTAAAAAATAATCCATATTTCCCTGTGGGAGTGATCTGAAGAGACATTATATCTCTCCTTCTTAAGAATGTGGTATCTACATTAATTTATTTTAAACATTTTCATTTTCTTCAACCTTTTCATTCTGTTTTGACAGAGGCAATAGATAAGGTCAAGTCATCCACTGCCTAATGAAACTGTCCTGTCTCAAAAATAAACAAACCAACCTTTCTATAGGTAGCAATGGTTATTACTCTTCTTTCACCATCTCCTTTGCCTTCCTCTATCCTCTCCATCTATACAGCAGATATTTTCTCCATTTTTTACTTTATTTTATACTCATTTTACGTCCATGTAATTCACAAACTCAGGGAAGGAACAGAAGAAGGATAATAAAAAACCCCATACTGATGACATTTTCTTTCTACTTGATTTTTAGAGAGAAAAAAAATGGGCTACGACCTCCTGTCATCACATTATCAACATGGCAAAACATTTTTAGGATTGAAATGAAAATTAACTTCTCTCCTGTATGTTACGAGGTATTTGTGATGTGTCGACAATCTGAATGCAGACAGTGGTGGGCTTGCATTGCCACGGCTGCATCCTTGCTGATGGACTGGGAGGTTCCTCACAGCCGTGATGACAGCAGGCATGTGTGATCTCACTGCTACACCCTATCTGAAGAGCAGGATGGCTGGTAGCGCAATACTGTCTTTTGCATTTATCTCCCTTTCACAGACGTCAGTCTAATGTCCGTGAATAAAAACGAAGGTATATGATGAAAGTAAGTTGTTTGGCATTGAGGGCCAACTGTGAATGACTAACAGTCAATGAATAACCCAGCGTGTTTGATTACATGGTCTGCATGTTAGGTTTTTGAAGGCTAACCTCTCAAAGCATATTTCCATCCCCTTGGCTCCCTACGAGAGGATAAACATTTCAAAGTAAGCACTGTCTTTCTCAGTATTTGTTTGTACGGTGCTGTAGCACAACGGGGCTCTGTTCTCCAAGCAGCTCTCAATGCGAAGTTTAACACACATTTCCTTTTATAATCACACAATAAACAGTTTGTGTTTAGTCTTCTACTCTCCTGATAGGCAAAAGCCTTATTGATCAGATCCCCTGTTAATTAGTTGTTCACCTTGGCAAGCATCCTCTTGCTAGGTAAGAGAAAAGGAGGAAATTGTTTCCCTCAACAGCTGCATTCTTGCTTGTGTTTGCTTCCACAAATCATTTCAGCTAAAGACTAATTTTTTTTCCTCCAAGACGAACGTTTGTTGAAATCCAGTTTCAGAGATGAGTTGATGGCAAGTGAAATTCTTAAAGAGCACTTCAGCTGTGAATACCAGTCTCTTTGCCTTGCACCTTTGAAGACACATCTTCCTGAGCTACCAGGGATCCAGATTCTAAACTGAACATTTACTGTTTGAAATGAGATGTTATTTTCAAGAGTAAGCATGTGTCTGAAGCATTTCATCTTAGTGTCTCTTCAAATGTAGCATTCTCAGGGAGGTTGGCTCTCAGAAGCACCTGTGCTGGCTAGTGCACTTGGTCTTTTCATAAAGCCTTTTGTTAACACAGTAAAAGTAACTTTAGCCCTGCTTGAGCTTCTAGGATTGGAGAACTGTTTTTTTGCTTAACTTTTCAGTACCTCCAGGAGCAGACCCCTCCACCGCAGCTCCACTGCACCAGGTATGCCCACCAGCACACACCCAGACTGCTGAGATCCAGCAGCACCCAACTTGCCTCCATCTTGGAGAGAAACGGCAGATTCTCTCCAGGAAGGGCAACAGAGCTGGAAGAAGCTCTGCAGCATGTGCCAGGGCGACCTACAAATCTGCCTGGCCTTCTGCCTTTTTTGATCCTCTTTCAACTTTTTACTGCTAATTAGTACGGCCACTTTAATTTCATAGTTCTACCTCATGATTGTTTGGGACTAATGGCTGTTGGAAGGCAGATTGTAATCTTTAGATATTATCTTTATTTTGCATTAGAATACTTGCTTTGATCCTCAAGCACTTTGTAAAAGAAACCGACTTACAAACTCTAAATAAATCACATTTTATTTGACACCGAAATACAACACTAAGATATATCTGCCATGGAAACAAAGCACTGAAATGCATCTACCACTGAAACTGTACCACTCTACTATAAAACTGGGCAGTTATTTATTAATAGTACAAATGATTTAAAGCACTAGAGGAGTCTGCAAGAGTAATTTAGCTAGCCAAAATAGTTGTTAAGTTTTGGAACTATTCAACATACCAGGGTTAACTTGGAGCTGAGTATATAATTCCTAGCAAAATAAATTCAGTGACCTTTGTCTCCTTTGCCTATTCATTACCTATTCATAAGTATGCTGAGAATCTTAACCTGTTCTGTTTTAAAAGTTATTCAGCAATTTTCCTAAGTTTTATTCACTATAATTATTTATCAGTCACTGAAATTCTACATTCAAGTTATATTCTCAGATGGTAGTCTGTATTTCTTGGTTAAAAGACAGTGAGTCCTTCAGAGCAGGTTTTAAAGGCAGTTTTAGTAATTTGCTTGAGTATTATGGCACAATACCTACTTCCGAGAGAAAAACCAAGGGCAGAGATGACTAAGGAAATGAATGCAAACATAGTTCAGGTTTAATCACAGCAAACTCTAATTTAAACTGAACTGAAGTTTAGCTCACCATTACATCAGCCATACCTCAACACTTTGAATTTTGAGATGACTGTATCTGTCACTTCATTTTCTGTCCAAATACCTGTACCCGCAACACCCACGTTACGTACCACACTGCTGGAGCACCAGTGTTTCTACACAGGCCACAGCAGGAGGAACAGCTCCAGTGACTCACAAGCGGCCACTGCTTTTGATTTTTAAAAGAAAGGTATTAGCTGATTAAGACATTATCTGCTTCAACAGAGACTTATACATCTTGGTTTTGTACCCTTTTTTGGACATATTACTGCTGGAAAGCTAGAAAATAGTTAAGAAAATCCCATCATCCATTGCATAAGCTGAGAAGCAAAACTGAGAAAGTTAATTTTACAGAATGCAGTAACGTTATCTGCTACTAATGTGTGAAGGGTGGGGATGACGGGCTTCCAGAAACGTCTGGACACTATCGCACATTTGAGAGCTTGGAAAGATTAGTAAACATAACTGGTGTACACTGCTGAGGGCGTTTCTACAAGTATCAATTGATAATGCAAGGGACAAATTACTTGTTATCAATGCAATAGAGGCTTTGGAAAAGGAAAAGGGGTCAAACAACATTTAAATTATAAGTAAGAGGAGGGAGGCAAAAGTGCAAAAGGGAAAAGAAAAAAAAAGGAGGGAATACTCTTTTGGTTTTGCTTTACACTGACTGTAAGGTTTCTCTTAAACCAAACTGCTTGTCAGTCTGTCCCAAGAACAACATGAACGATGTTTTTGAATTAAAGACTACTTATTAAGTTGCACCTTTAGAGTGCACCTGCAGAGCACATCACAGATGAGCATCCAGGAAAATTCCTCCTGGTGTCCCATCGTTACACTTCACGCCAGACCCTGGAGGACAGCACTGCCTCAGATATGTCACGGTGAATTAGGGCATCTGTGGAGACTAATAATGGGTATGAAACCAACATAAGGGAGGACAGAAATAGTCCCCAGATAAAGGCAACGTTCACTTCACTCATATGTCTTAGACTCATTGTCTAGCTGAGACAGCTCACAAAGTATCAATTTAGAGTCACCTGTAAGAGTACATTTCATATAATGGGCACCAGATCTACTCTCAATGAGTGTGAACCCATCAATTTATTCCATGCAGCAATCAAACATTAATGGGTTTCTGTTTTTACCTGTCCAGACCTGAAATGGTGACTGAAAGAGATAAAATTGCATCCCATCACAGGTCTTCAGAGCCAACTAGGTGCTTTCATCTTGCAGTCACCTTTTTTTTTCTTTTGTAAAAGGGAAGTTAGGATCTGTAAAAACTTTAAATACTTTGCATTTTCCAAACAAGATCTTCCCTGTCAATCTCTCATAGATTTCAGCCTCTTCATCTTTCCTTTGTGTCTTGTGCTAAGTCTCAATGCCAAGAAAGATTTCTCTTAAAGGGCCATCCTAGAAAAATAAGGGGATTTTATTTCATATCTTAAAATTAGAAATGCATTATTGATGGGGGTCATTAATTATATATTTAGGGTTTATAACCCAGATTTGAAGAAAAGCACAATATTTGAACATACATAATTGCTATCACAGCGTACAATCTCTTTTTCTTATTAAACACAGAACCTGTTTCCTCCTTGTATAAATATTTTATTCTGAATATGTGTTCCAGTTATTTGGCAGTATCTTCTATTCCACTTCAGTCCTTATTTTGAAAGAAGGCAACTAAGATGTGGTTTCCCGCTGATATGTTCTAGTTCTACTTTTAAATAAAAATAAATTTCAGATTAAATGCCTTAAAAAAACCCTTCCCAACTCATTCCTGCTCAAGGGCTCAGACCCACAGCCTGGGGGAATGGTAGGCACTTCAGTCCTTGACTGCATCTTCCCAGCCCTCTATGTGACTGTGAAGGGGTTGCCTTCCCGTGGCTTGCAGAATTGCTGCCAGCTCAGCTTACACACATTATTGAAAGTTTTTGCATGGCAGTGAGTTGATCTGTAGCCTTTCAGAGGGCTCTCTCTGTGTGTTTGTGTGTATGCACACATACATGTGCACCCTCTTCTCTCAGACCAGGAGCAGAGAAGGAACCTCTGTCAAGTTCTCAGCCACCCTAAAGAAACTGCATTATTTTCTAGGCGCAGACTTGATCTGTGACTCCAGGGAGCTTTACTGAAATATAAACCAGGGCAGGAAACGCAGAGGTACACGAAGGAAGATTAAAAAGTTTTGTGAACACACGTCTCACCGTTTTTCCCTTGTGTGCTATCACATGCCTCAGGAGCTGTTTATAGCTCTGGCCGAGGAGGAGAGGATGCAGGAGAGGATGAGGTGGGTGAGCCAAGGCGCACGAGAAGTGGCAGTTCTGCAGGGCCAAGGGGCTGTGGGTCAAGGCGGCCATGATTTTCCTCAACTTCATCGAGTTCATTTTTCTGTGACAAAAGGCAGCTCTTCCTGCCTCGTACATTTAGTGCATCGGACGTGAAGAGAATGACAGTGTGTGTCAGGCTTCCTTCACATGAAACTAGTCTAGCCTCTTGCATTACAGGATCTTTGGGTTATTTTTTTTCCTTACATGGAGTAAAGAAGCTGCCTGAGTCTCACAAACACACACAATTTCTGAACTAAGGCGAGTACCACAGAGATAAGAGGATGACTCAACACTTGTCATCATTCACATCTTGTCAATCATTCAGCAGTGACAAACATATATAAAACCTTAATTTTCAGAACTAGACCTGACAGTCCAAGCTCAGCTAATAAAGTGTCTTCGAGCAGGTGGTAGAATGCTGGCTGCTGGCTTTAGAGACACAGAACCAGTTCCCCGAGTTACCACACAGGATTTAGGAGTGAAGACCTGGTCTTCAGTCTTCCTGTGTTTCACCTCCCCATTGCTAAAACAGTGAAGCCACCACATGCTGCGCAGTAGCACCAATCTGCTCAAACCATGGCAGTGGAGCTAAAAGTGACTAAAGAGTAGTTAACTGTAGAAATCAGTTGGTTGTAACCAGCTGCTACACTAACAGTAACTGACAGCAAAGAATTTGATATTCCACTGTTATCTTGTATTTAATATCTCTAGGTTTAACTACATTATTTAACAGAAAAACTATAAAGTTACCAAGACTGAGAAAACAGGACCTTTGGTGTCTTTCATGCTTTTTTCATTCATAGCATAGGTACTAAAACTCCTGCTTTAGAGACTACAGACTCTACTTCATTATTAAATATATGCGCATCATGGCCCTTACAAATCTCTATTAAACTGAGGATTAGGCAAGGGCTGGAACAGATAGACAGTATATTTTCATTCAATCTCCTTTAAAATAATGATGCATGCAAGTTCATGTCATTACTCTTTAACGGTCTTAAGCCTATTTAATAGCACAGTAATATTCCAAAAAGGAAAAGGGAATTATTTCCACGTTTAATTTTCATTGCAAGAGTGAATGTGGTTCTTTCCATGGCAGATAAGCAGCTAAAGCTGCTTGGTACCTTAACTGGGATAGGACCGCATTAGCTTTGCTACGTTACAGCCAAGCTAATGAAACAAAGCAAAATTATTAGCTTCAGACTCCTTAGAGTATCTGAAAGTAACGTTTGGCTTGCTTCTAGGGACCTTCACAGAGGCAAAGCGATCAGCAGATGCCACTCATGAACAAGCATCAAGTTTGGCCTGTGTGACTGAGCTGTTTGGTTACCCCATCTGCCCCAGCACATGCTCAGCTGTGTCAGTCACCAAAAAAGCAGCACGTCCAAGGGCTGATCCTACTCCTTTGCCTAGATACAACAAACAGTTTTCCTCCTCATCCTGAGGCAATGCAGGGACAGCCTCAAAGAAGCAGGGGACACCCTCCAGCCCTAGGCCAGCCCGAGCCGGGTGACTCCAGCATATGAGCTCTGTCCACATCCTGGCTCTACTGGTTGCTCAAAATGAATTGCAGGAGGAACAGCGTTTTACACCACGAAGAAGTGCAGCTTTAAGCCAGGGATGAGCCAATCTAACCACACAGTGCTACTTGGTCTCCACTCCCTTGTGCTTATGGCAACGCCCATGAACTGGCAACAAGTTTTCAGACATTTTGCCTGCCATCAACCTGTCCTATCACGAGGTGAACACTGGTGCCAGGATGGGGTGCCTCACACCTGGGGCAAAGAGGAGGGACCCTTTTGCTGCCAGCAAGTAGTTTACACTGGTCATAGCACAAAGCTCCACCATGAGCTCCCTACTCCAGCAACGCCTCTCGCACCCTCGCCTGCCTCCGTCATTCACTCATTCACTTTAAATCCCTCTGCCCCAGTGGTCACCAGCTTTGTTTCCTTCCTGGAGGAAAGTACTGCACTTGCCTCTTGTATGCCTGGAAGTTGTCCAAAATTAATACAGGTTTTAGCATTTACTGTTACAGCATCTCACCTAAAAATTCCCCACTTTTCCCCACAGAGTCTGCCAGCCTTGTGGTTTGAGCAGCAAGCATCCTAAGGATAAAGTTAGTATCACTCTTACATACTCAGAGACTGTAAGGCATGTTAAATTAAGCCTAGATTTATGAATGAAGAAGAGATGCTGATGCTCATATACACATACACAAAGGTAACTACAGGAAAAGAAGATGATAGGGTCTTGCACAGATTTTCCCTGTTAGACCTAAGTTTAGAGTTGATGTCCATCATTTAAATCCTCTCTGCTGTTAATCCCAAATGTGATATTATCAATCCCAATGTCTAATTTTCTTTTTTTTTTTTTTTTTTTTTTTT
>Ga0065711_1003555_pt1 | contig 31614 bp, 10 predicted proteins | sample Hoacrofraction12_FD_59098 | JGI IMG/M metagenome (GOLD analysis project Ga0065711, IMG submission 59098) | Hoatzin crop microbial communities from Cojedes, Venezuela - Epithelial fraction 12 v2 (version 2) | ecosystem: Host-associated > Birds > Digestive system > Esophagus > Crop | place... | reverse complement strand
AGGAACTTAAAGGGAGCCTATAGGAAAGATGGGGACAATCTTTTTAGTAGAGACAGCAGTGACAGGACGAGGGGTAATGGTTTTAAACTAAAACAGGGTAGGTTTAGGCTGGATATAATGAAGAAATTCTTTACAATGAGGGTTGTGAAACACTGGAATGGGTTGCCCAGAGAGGTAGTGGAGGCCCCATCCCTGGAAACATTCAAGACCAGGTTGGACGGGGCTGTGAGCAACCTGATACAGTTAATGATGTCCCTGCTTGCTGCGTGGGGGTTGGACTAGATGACCTCTAGGGGTCCCTTCCAACCCAAAACTTTCTATGATTCTATGATTCTTGTTACATCAAATTAAACCTTAGATTTATAGGTTTATAGTGATTCAGGGTCTTCTCAGCTGCTTATTACATCACTGACTGCCGATGTCATGAATCCTGTCATGTAATCAGGGCTAGATAGGCAAGAACTTGTGAGAATAATTGAGTATTTAGATCTTGGATTTCTCCACAGTTTATTAGGGTTCCCCCCCTATTTTTTTTGTCTGTTTACTGCAGTTTTTCTTAATTGAGCATTTTCTAGTATGCTGAGATTCTTCTTTCTGATTTGCATACTAGGTTAATTTTAGTTTATATTTTATTTTAAAGATGGATCCACAGATACAGAAATGGCAAAAGATACTCAGATTTATGAATAGCCTTTTGGAACTGAGCGTAAAGCTGGAAGGGATTTTCTAGCTCACTGCATGCAATTTTCTGTAACATCGGGCTCCATGCCATGTGATTAATTTAAAAAGCTTACTGAACTGCTATTTAGATGCAATTATTTTCTTGACTTCTCAGTTCCTGTTGCAAAGTTGTATAGAATCTGATTGTCCTAATGTTTTTAAACATCCATTAATCTCAGATCTGAAAGTATTCTTGGCTAATTCAAATCTATATGCTTTTATGCCTATACTGCCTTTGATTTCAGTGCTTGGCAATTTGCTAACGATTATCACAGCATGTTTTTTCAATGTGCTTTGTCTCCTTTGACTAAACAATGCAAGTTCTTTTGACGGGGCTGTCATCTTCATCATCTCGGTAACAGTTCTTCCCACTTTTCCTGGTTTCTGTTCACTTGGCTTGGATAATGCAGACATGCATGTTTGCAGCCTGCTTTTGTTTCGCAGAGGGTGCTTGCTCGTTCAGTACGTAAGTTGCTCAGAGTTCAGTAGATGATTGACTCTTCAGTATTCTCTTCTGTCTTCAGTGTGCGTCTTCTTCCTTTCCTTTTCATTACACTTAATGTACTTGTTTGATACAGGAGTTGCCTGTTACCATCCACAACAGATAGTTCTTTGCAGTGCCCACCTCTTACGTGCAAATAAGATGTCTAGCTGAGATCTTGGCTCTCAAGAGAGCCATATATGAATTTCTCTATGCAAAAGAATATATTCTGTAGTCCACGGTAATACTGAATATGGCCTAAGTTGATGTTAAGTCTTGCATATGACAGAAGCTAATAATCTGGTTGCTTGCAGAAATTGGAGTGATGGTTGATCCCCTCCATCCTAGTAGCTACTTTTCTGCTGCATTAGCTTTTTGTGATCTTTCACTGGTGTTGGTTAGTTGTGTAAAGTTCTTACAAGGTTGTGTTGGTAACTGTTTGGAAATATCAGAAGGTATTTATTTCGACTGGATTATAGAATGAAAAGAAAGCAACTCTTACACTTCTGTGTAGCTTTCTGTTATCCTCCTGAATGGTTACAGTAAGTTTATTAAAATGTTTCCATTCTTACAGAGAAGAGGGATCGCTTCCATGCTTTTTTATTGTCACAAAGCTTGTGTAATAAATGTGTCTATTTTCCTCTAGGGATTTTTGGCTAATCAGAAGAGAGCTGAGAACTTGAAAGATCCTTCTGTGCTGCCTGATTTGTGTTTGAGTCATGCAAATCAGCTGATGATTATGTTAACTAATCACAGAAAACTGTTAGACATCAAACAGAAATGTACCACTGCCAAACAGGAGCTTGCAAATAATCTGCAAGTCAGACTGAAGTAAGTTACAACTTTTCAGCTTTGAAATGTTTCCACTTGCATCAAGACTGTTTAAAGAATGTGTGTCTTAAGAAAATCTTTGATAATGTGTAGAGTTTTTCTTAATGGGAGAGGAAATAAAAGCTGAATCACTTCAATTTGTATATGAAGTCATTTCTAAGTGTGAAACAAAATATTATTTTAAGAAAAACTTTTCCTAGAGTTTAAGTGGTCTTCACATCAGCAAAACAAAATCCAAGAACCTACTATCCCCTCTCCTCTCATCAGTCTCAGAAGCCGTCAACATCTCACTTAAAATTTGACTGGCAATTATGTTGATGTTTTGAAAGGATTGTAATATGCATAAGTGAAACACTCTTCAGTACGTGTGATCACATCAAAGCAGAAAAACATGCCAGTAGTTTGATTTACTTGTAGTTCATGAAAAATAGTTATATCCAGTCACAGCCAGTAAAACCAGCAATTTTTCATGTAAACATCATTACTGTGTAACATGGAAGGCAGTAAGTAGTCTGTATGGCTCAATGAGAAATACGGATTTTCACAGTACTACACCTATTATTAAGCTTTAGATAATTTGTCATGTCAGATACAGAAGAAAAGTATACAGTTTAATGATTTTTGGAAGAAGAAACTTCGTTTATGCTAGCAGCTAATAATTATACAACATTGTAACCCTATTAGACTTGCATGCTGTATGTCCATCAAGTAGATTTATTTTTTTTTTCTCCTTGAAGAGATAGCAGTTTGTATAGACAAGGTAGATGCAAGGTGCAGGAAGAAGTAAAAGAATCAGCAGTGCACTAGTGACAAAGTTCCTCTTGTGTTTGTAAAATAGATTACAGCTATGTAAATCAAAATGCGGATTTGTCTGTCTTTGTTGCCTATGCATCTGCTCTTAGCCCAATGAATAGATGATTTTTTTGTTCTGACATAAGTATGAAATAGGTGTGACCTATTTCACTGTAGCAGGTATTTAGGGATAGTATGCAGAACATAGGTTGCCATAAATATCACTTTGATTTCCTATATGTTAAAGTATTTGTGTAATATACACTTAATTAATGAGTTATGGAGAGTGAAGGCATAAGTGATAGATCTGAAGAGAAGAATAAAGCATAGAAGTTAAACAAAACAAAAAAACCCTGAGAATAACCTGCCCCCCCTTTCACTCACACCGCACCCCCTCTCCCCCCACAGGTCGTGTATGTGTCCCCCCCCCAGACATACAAAAAACCCTGCTGTGTTTTGGGTCACAACAAAGGTTCTTATAGCTTGTCTTCAGTAGCAGTTAGTAGCAAGTGCCCATAATGGGAATCTAATAATAAGGAAAGAAAGTAACTATATGTAAATACTCTTAGAGAAGAATAGTCTTATCTGATCTAGAAGCAGCGCTTCTGTTTTTGATTGCTGACAGAGTTTTTTTCCCATGAACTAGTCCAACTTCTTTTTGAATCAACAGACTCCTATTTTTTGCAAGTTCTGCAATGTAACTATATATTATGTGGAAAATGTACTTCCCTTTGTGTGTTGAACTGGCTGCTTGTTAGCTTTGTATAATGCCCTCTTTTTTATTTCTGACTACTCATTACTTGAAGAAAGTCAACAATGCATGTCTTGTAGTTTATTTGTTAGTATATGTTCCTAATTGCTTAACATTGACTTGACTGTATCTGTTGTTTTACTTCACCTCTGTCAAGAAAAGCAGTAATTATTTTTGTTAATTAAGGGATAGACCTTGCCTTATGCATTCTCTGGTGGGAAAGTTGCTGTAGTATTTCCCCTCAAACACACCAGCAGATCACATTTTCAGTAGTTACCCTGTGATTTAGTTATGTTGGTGGCCGTCCTTGAAGTTATGTATTAATTGTGTCAATAAGATAATTGAATATGTGGTTACAAGGTGTGGGAATTTGTGTGTTATAGGGTCTGTAATTTGTGATGCATGAGTAGATGGTGTGAACTTCCTAAACTTACCTTTAATATTTCTTGCTAATGCTTTTTCAATAAATATTTTTAAGATTAATAAACAAAAAGTAGTCTCTTCTTTGCTCTGGATGTAGCAGCCTTTAAAAATTTTTCTGGAGAAAGTTCCATTATCATTTCTATTAAAATTATGTATGCTAAGAGTGTTACTTGTCAAAAACAATACCTTAACTCAAATGGTGGTAGATGTTCATTTTTTGAGCACTGGTGTGGTTTTCTTCTGATGAAAACAGGGAACTGCAAGGTGGTTACTGAATTTGGAGTTGCTTGGTACTTCCAGATAGGCTTTGTTGTCCCATGTAAAATGATGTCATTGTTCCGTTCATCCAGACATGTTGCTGATCTTAGTGAAACTGAAATGTGGAAAAGATGACTCAGTTGTTATCTTCTAAAGTGTAACCTACTTTTGTAGGTGGTGTTGTTTTGTAATGCTTCATGCTGACCAGGATGGAGAGAAACTACAAGCATTGCTTCGTCTTGTCACAGAGCTCCTAGAAAGGGTCAAGGTGGTAGAGGCTCTCAGTACTGTTCCTCAAATGTACTGTCTAGCTGTTGTTGAGGTTGTGAGGAGAAAAATGTTCATAAAACACTACAGGGAGGTAAGTAAGTAAAACTTTGAGACCAAACCCTTGTATCAGTGTATAAATTAACAACTAACTGCATGTTTTCACTTCCACAGTGGGCGGGTGCTTTAATAAAAGATGGGAAACACCTATATGAAGCTGAAAAGGCAAAAAGGGAATCTTTTGGTAAACTGTTCAGTAAGTACTGTCTCTCCTGTGAAATTGGAATTGTAGTTAAGCGTGACTTATATCTTTGTAGTTAAAATACCTTCATCATATTTTAGTTTTAAATACCTGTATATTTTTTTACGAACAAAATATTTTTCTATTAATTTTTCTATTAATCAAATTAATGAACTGTTTCATGTAGATTATCCAAAGTACTGTGAAAGTTCTAATTAGTTTAATGCTTGTAAAAGACAAGATGCCAAGTTGTGAGATTCGAGTGCAGTTTCTGTTTGAATGTGCTCTGTGAGCTTTAGTGCTCTTTTAAATAACACTTTTAAAACCATTACTGAATGTTTGGGTATTGCTGTGACTTCCTCTGTAGTGCTTAAGAAGAAAAACAAGAATAAAGACCGTGACCAGAAGTCAAAAAACAAAATTTAAAATTAAGCTGCTGCTAAAAGAAATCTGATTTTTTGTTTCCTGCAAAGTCTGCAACTTATGTTCTGAATGAACAGCTAAAATAAGAGAATTGAGGAAAAAGTTATTAAAATTTTGGAAAGGAGATAGCAAGATTACAATGAGAATTTGAAAAAGGAGTTGAGGCTTTTGTAGGGGTGAGTATTAAGCGAAAAAGAGGCTTCAATGAAGTGAAAAGTTCTACTTGAATGCTGGATTTTGTATGAAGTTCTGTAGTCACTTGCAATTTTTATGTCGTCAAAAAATGGCTTAATCCTTTCAGATTCAGTTCAGCTCTTAAACTGCAGTAGCTTCATTGTTTTCTCTTGAGGCATTGTTTTTATGTTGCATTTCTTTATTTTTAAATAACCCTTTTTTCTTTGCCCAGGGAAGTCTTTTCTAAGGAATCGTTTGTTTAGAGGACTTGACTCCTGGCCTCCATCCTTTTGTGTATGTACTCAATATTTTTGGGGGGTTTATTTCATTTTTTTAAACAGTATTTTCATAAATTAAAAATGTAAATTTAATTCATTTAATCTATGTGACTGTCACATTGCTCTGACACAGATGAAAAAGCTAGGAGCTAGTGTTCTTCACTATTTTAAGTGATCTATATTAACATGGGTTCATAACTTGCGGTGTGATGAGAGAAGAAATAACCAACTCAATACTCCTTTTTAACAAGTCTGTGGTATTGAACAAAAAATTGCTCTTAATGATCAGAAGAAAGAAGCCAGGAGGGATAATTTGACCATGTAATCCTCCCTTCTGAATAACAGTTATAAAATTAATGGAAGGGTAAAAGGACGTAAGAGTTTTTCATGGTTTTCTATGATCACTGTATAGTGGATAAGCGTTTTTGTCTCTATTGGTTGATAACATGAAGGGGTGAAGAAGTATGGCTGTAATCAAGCATTGCTTGTTGACTTCGATTTTGTACAGCTTGACTAATTAAAGTAGGACAACTCACCCTTATTACTAATGTTGCCATCTCACTTTACCTCACTCTTTTCAGCTTCCCTTTGCAGCTTTTTTTTTAAAAGATACTTGGAAAATAAGAATGCTACTCATTTCAGTGTTTCAAATTCTGAGCTAATGCTCGACTGTATGTTTAGCAGCACAATAAATAAAGCTTCAGTGCCATCTCTTATCCTTTAACTTTTTGAACACATCCTTGATGTTTATGAAACTTGGTAATAGGCAGGAGAGTGGACTAGATAATCATTGTAGGTCCCTTCCAGATGAAATACTCTATTCTGCTGCTGCCCGAGGCACTGTGAGTAGAATTAATGACTACAAATGTAAATGACTTTTTTTTTTTTTTTAGATTGGTGGGGACAGGTATGGTTCCTTTAAAAAAAAAGTATGAAATCTTTTGAGAAAGAGACCAGTTCAATACCAACTTTTCTGTGTTACTAGTTAAGCTCTTTTTAATTCTTCCGTAGGTATCTTGATATTATTTACTTTAACAACAATGTGTAAATTTGATTTCTTAATACAGACAAGAAAACCTCGCAGATTTGACAGTGAGCTTCCAGATATCTCATTAAATGACTTGCAGTTTTTGCAGTCTTTTTGTCCATCGGAAGTACAGCCATTACTCAGGTAAAGCACCTTTTTAAACTTTCTGTGTTATGGAAATAGCTTCCCCTGGTCCCACCCCTTTCAGCCCGTCCCCAATTCATTTTTTGTAAAGAATAGACAAAGATATTTTTTGAACTGATACCATTCTTAAGCAATGGTCTTCACTGACTTATGTGCATATTATTTATATGCTTCATATACTCAGGCTTGGATGATTTGAACATCTGTATTCTGCACTGAGATGTAAAGGATATTAGATGTTCCTCTGAGCTGCCTTATACCAAAAAAACAAAAAAAAATTGTTGTCAGTTTTAAACTGAAATAAACTCAGGTTGTATGTTTTGTCAGATCAGTATTAGATTGATTTTTTTTTTTTTTTTTTTTAAATTTGCTCTTTATTAAGTGATGTTCTGGAGGAAATAAAATAAATTTCTTTAGCCCAGCGTAAGGTCAGAGATCTCCTGTATTAAATTATTGTTTTTTCTCTGAAAGACTGATTTTACTAAAACGTGTATATCCTAAGTACCTCTGCTGTCTATGGAAATCTATCATTCTGAGCAGAAGTTCTGTTTCCATGTTTCTCATTTCCCAACTATGAGGCAGACGTGCAGATGTAGACAGGAAAGCTGCTGTTTTGTCTGACAGGCAGCTTGACAGGATGAGTTTCGTATCTAGAACTTGGAGATGTCTTTCTGGAAAGCTGACTGTTAGATTTCAAACTCGTACATCTTAAGCCTTGTAGCAATTGGATAGAGAAATGCCAACCAATGTAATGGACAAGAAATAGGCAGTAGCAAGTTCTGTTTAAGGCTCTGTCTAGGAAGAGATCTGCCTATCAGTGTGACCACAGTCAGATGCTGCATGTATCCATCATCCTTCTAGAAGAGATCTGCAGTTAGAGATTTGCTGAGATTCAGGTTTTTTTTAGCCCCAATCCCACAAAGGATGCTAAGGTAAATCCAAAAGGAGGATATGCTCTGCTGTTGTCTGTCAGGTTCACCAACAGCCTGATACCTGTTAGTGGTGCACAGTGTAGGAGCTGGATTCACTGCGCTTTTCCCCTATGTTTTGTACTGGCATTCTTTTTGATTCAGAATTGCTGGGCATCCATGTGGTATTGCTGCTGGAATTAACAATAAGTAGAGTTAGCTTAGTCTGCTCAATAGTGGATTTGCACTAGATTATGATACAGTTGATGTACTCTTTTAATTTCTTGTGTTATGCTCTTAGGCTTGCTCCTCAGTGATTCTGCAGGAAAAAAGTAAAAACTATAGTATTGTATTGCAGATGATTTTTAGGTTTGAGAATTTTACAACCTTCCTGGGAAGTTTGGACTGAGTTCAAGAAGAGTTTTGCTTGCTATTGTCAGAAAACCAATCACTAATCAGCCTGTTTTAGTGGGTCCAAATTGTAGTGACGTAGCTGTCCACTTGATGGCAATAGAGGTGGGACTATGTCATGTTCCTCCTGGTTTCTGGGCTCAGGATTACATTTGGTGGAAAATGTTGGTGATAGTGATGAACCTGCAACTGGAGTGAGCAAAGTTGTCACACACCTTGGTAGGCACTGAGCTTCAGAAGAAACTTGAGAGCAATACTTTCTTTGGTATTTTGTTTTAACATCTAAAGAGCAAGCAGTAGGCAAACTGAGACCCAGCACAAAGTCCTTTCCTATCAGCACTGAACCCCTAAGCTGCATAATTAAAATGATTCTTCTGTTTACTTACAATGCTTCAGTCTTCTGATATTATATGTTTGAGCAATTATTGAAATCTTAATTTCTACAAAGATACACTAGATACCACTTACTCTCTGTATTGAATAGAGAATGCAAAATACATTGATGTGTAATCTGCTTTTATTATATTGTTAGTCTAAATGAACTCCTGCTCCATGATTTCAGTGGACCTATTTTTGAACAAATTAAAGATTATGAATTTACAGACTCTGAAGAAAAATGAAATAAATGTTGCTTTACCAGAGGTTTAGACAACTTGCAATTGAAAGTTTTTCTTGCAACACTTGCAATGTGATCATGACACATTAATCAGTCTTTTAGTTTAGGTTTACCTATCATAAAAAAAGAGTAGAGGACTAATAGCTACTTCAAAGGAGGAGAGGAATTTGAGAGAACCCAGGTGAAGAGAAGAATAGAGTCATTTGCAAACATAAGTGCTTCAATTACAGATCTAATCACTGAATTCTCCTGTTACTGTTATTGTATCGCTAGGTGCTACTGGTAAATGTTTTCCTCAGAAGGAAAGACTGACATATTACTTCCCCATCATTGTGTTTGTCTACTCCTTAAAAACTGTCAAGTTCTTAACTTAAAACATAAATACCACGTGGTCTTAGTGGATTTTTCTATGTGAAATAGATCAAATGAAGAAAGTACAAACCTCATACAGGAGGAAGCTTAGTCTTGTTGGAATATGCATATAATAATTTATTTTACTATTAGATTAACGATGTGAAAAAAAAATTAATCCTGTACTGTTTTTAAGGGTTCCCATACTTTGTGACTTTGAACCTCTTCACCAGCATGTACGTGCTCTACATAACCTGGTAAAGGCAGCACAGAGTTTGGATGAAATGTCACAAACCATTACAGACCTACTGAATGAACAAAAGGTATTTTTGTTTTTCTTTGCTAAGAAAAGAGAATATTCAAAAGAGTAGATTATTTTCATAATACTGTTTTATCCACCACTTCAGTAAGAAACTTTGTTTTTCCAGATGTAAAGATTAGTTGGTCTTGTAACTACATAAGAATAGTTTACTTTCTAATCACATGCGAGTAAATACTCTGAGAATTTTGAGCTCTTCAATGAGTAAATTGATTCTAGAGAATAGTCAAAATATATTAAATATCTTCTAAACATTTAACAGATGCTTATATTCCTCAGAAAATGAAGAAGTAGAATTTCTGTTAATATTTCTGTTTCCTGCCATTTTCTAAAGTTTCTGTGTGCATTTTGCCTTTGCCGCTTTAGTTTGTATTTAATGAAGTTGTTCTTACTTCTCTAGATCTTTGCATTGCTTCGTAAGTCCTTTTGGCACAAGCAGTTAAGGAGAATTGAGGGCCTTGGCTGGTTGTCCCCATTAGCCTAAATATTGAAGTGTCACCTACTCCTTTGTGGCGGTCCTGCTTTTTGGGAAAGGGAAGAAATATGTACAGTCTTTTCCTTTGAGTATAGAAGGAACAGATGAAACAAAGATCTCTTCCTAGTTTCACTCTACCTGTCAAGCAGATTTTTTCCCCTAGAAACTCTGTTTCTGCTAGTCACTTCTGGTTCCATGCATTCAGCCTCTAACCTTCATAATACACCAAACAGGGTCCTTTTAGCTTCTGACTGTAGCCTGTTCTAGTGAAACTCTGGGAGAATTTAGCAATGCTTAAAATTTTTTTGTGAAATTGACTGCTTCAAACTGGACTTCTTTAGCAGCTTTGCTACAGAAGAAAGGTGTCATTTTTGTGGGACTCCATGTTAACACCTGCAGTGTGTTTACACTTTGCTGACTAGAAGCATCTTCTAGTCATCTGAAGGTTATGGGCATGTTCAGATTGGAATTGGCAAATTCCTGCTTAAGCCAGGTGAGATGAAGTCCTCTGTCTTTTTCCTCTGGGACTTGAACAAGAGATTTACTGGAAGTCTTTCATTTATGTCAGCTATGAGATCTGGGCTGCTCTTTGTTCTTTAATATAGAAAAGGTGTGTAACTTCTTAGCTCTTTTCTCTTTACAAAGATCGATTTTTATATAAGCAGCTATTAAGAACAAGGGTGTTAGGACCTGACCACTGTATTAGCCAGTGGAGTGGCTAGGAGTGGTGTAAATTTTGTGAAATCTGGGAGTTTTCTGAACATGCTCTTCCAATAGACCGTGCTCTGAAATATAGAAGTCCACTCCCAACTTGGAGCGTCCTGAAATTTATCTCGTAAGAAACCAGGATAATGAGAGTTGTTTGAATGAGTTATTTTTTCACTGAGGCTTGCAATGTCAGAAGAGTGTGAAATATAAATCAAAGGGGTAAGTTTTAATTCAAAACATACATAATAACAGTAGAAAAATAAATAGGAAAGAGGTACCTTACTTGTTCAATTCTTGACAATTCAGACTTGCTTATCTGAGAAATTTTTATCAGTATGTGGCTATGCAAAGATGATGTTTGCCAAATCAGGAGAATCTGTTCTTGCCACATTTCTCTTTTGCTATGCTTTGACCAGTTTGGCTGCTTGGCTGACTCAGAAATGTCAAGTGTGTAGACAGATTTGGATAGTTGTCTACTTCCTTAGAGTAAATTGCAATGCACAGTTAGAGCTGGGCCACTTGTGATATCATCTTGAAAATGACCATCTCTGTGTGTAATTTCAGTGATTCATTTGAACTCTTTTTTGAAGCAAATAGGTCTGTCAAAGATTTTTCCTTCTCAATGACAGTGCTCTTGTTATTACTTGATGAAAGATACCAGGTCTTTCTCTGTGTTGCTGTGTTCCACAGATCATCTAGAATTGTATTTTAAATTATACTACTTTTGCCCATGTTCTTTTTCTGCACAGAATTACTCAAATAATTTGAAAATGTTCTTTTCTTATCCTTAGTATCGCTGGGAATTTACAGTGTTCAAATTTACATTTGAAGGATGAATAAACATTTAATAATAGTCCTGAAGATACCTACAGCTTCATGCACTTACACATTCTGTTGGTGAACTGTGAGATATCGTCCCAACTTGGTGCAGAGTTGACGATGACTGTGCAGGTGTTGTGTTGCCCGTGTAGCAGAATGTTGCTCCTGTACTCTCCCAGGGAGATACATTGAACCCCAACCTCCCTTTCCATAGAAGTGGCAGCAGAAGCCTGGTTCTTCAAGTTGGACTGGGATAGTTTCCCTGGCTTGCTGGTAGTGCAGCAGGTCAGCTCTGTCTGGGTCAGGTTCATCCTACTGCATCTGCCGCAGCAGCTGGTCTTATAGTTGCTTTAGGAAGCAAAGAAAAGCTGTGGCTGCAGACAAGTGAGCAAAGAGCAAGTCAGAGAGGAGATCCAGTACCTTACTGGGGATGTTAGTAGCATTTCTTTTAAAGTGTCCCCGTAACTTATTACTTCAGGTTTCAAGTTCATAGAACACTAATGGTGATATGCTTCTCTATCTGATATCAGAGTTATTTTTTTAGTATTACATCAGAGTTGTTAAAGAGCATTGTTGTATATTTTTGTTTAATTTGTTACTACTTTGAAGTGTTTTGCTTTTTAAACCTTTCTGCTTATTCTTTGTAATTTAATGATCTCACACCAAAGATACTGCTGTCCCCTCTCATTTCCATAATACAGACAAAGTTTAAGCAGATCAGTGATTGAGTTAAAGATGTGCAGGAGAAAGTTAAGGTGCCCATAGGAGTCAGGTAAGATGATTAAGGTATTTTCTCCATGGTTAGTAGGTGACTAACATATGCAATCCTTTGGTATTGAAAGTTGCTCTTGTACGAGAAGTTGGCATTTCAAATCGGATTGTGAATCTACTGTTTGTTGTAGCTGAATTTGAAAATTAAACAGTGTTTGTGATCCTTCCAAGAATTGCCCCATTTCCTGACTATGTTTATCATAGTAGCCTAACTAGAACAAGGCAACACCTGTAATCCAGCAACACCTGAGAACTTAAAAATTAACTCTGCTTCTCTGTCTCTGCTTATTATTTTTCCGTGTTTGCTCTTTTTTCCTTTGTCATCACAGGAATTAGTGTATGACATGCTCATGCATTGCTGTCTGTAGATTGTAAATAGGTAAGATGACAGGCACCAGCTTCTCAGGGAAATAGGCAACAGGAAACAAAGTCTTCCATGTGGTTTTGACTACTCAAAATGTGAGGTTTAACTCTTCACTAGGCAGTAAGCTGATACTCTAGCTAGAGACTCAGCTCGCAGCAACCACTGCAGAGGCATGGAATTTGTTACAGCTCCAGGTCATGAGGAACCAAAGCCCAGCAGAGTGTTGCTCCACGCAGTGACAATTATTTTTTTGTTTTCTTCATGATATATCCTTACTCCTTACCTTCTAGGATGCTTCCGCAGTAGTATGTGCTTACTGACATCTGTGATGCTAGCTTTTATTACTGTTAAAGCTCTGGCTTCTCAATGTTAAATATTTGTCACGTAAAGCATGTGCTTTTGAATCCAGGCATGTATTAGCATATACAGTATCCTTCAATGTTTGTTTGTTTGGGTTTTTTTTCCCCTAACTTTTCTTAGATAAACAGCAAGCTGAAATTAAACCCAAGGGAAATGCTTAAACCTGGAATCATAGTACCTTTAACAAAAGGAGCATTTCCCTTGAAGTTTTTTTGTCTCATGTCCTGTGTTAATTTTTGATAGAGACAGTATTTTGTATATAATGAACATAAGTGTTTTTACAGCAAGTTTTCATAACTGGATTTCAAGATCATTATATGATTTACTTTCATGTAGATACAAAGGCTAATGGAGGTGAGGTTTAAATGCAGCTCTGCTCAACAGATGAGTGTCACAGCTGGAAATAGATTTTTCCTAAATCTCAGTTTAGAGTTCAGTTAGTCATACTACATCTCCGTTAAGAGAACATGGTACAGAGAAGAACAGGGTCCCTTTTTGGGCAGCAGCCATTTGTAAAATATTGAGAAAACAAAAATCGGCTATTTATACATCAGCAGTTTGATATCTGTCATGTCTGTCTGTCTGGTTTTCTTGAGTTCTGTTGTTGATCATTTATTGCCCAACCAGTCAAATAGCTGAGTTCAATGGATAGGAAAAGTTTCTTCAATGAAAACTAACATACTAAAGAACACCAGACACACAGTTTAAATGCATGGAGACAATGTAGGTTGTTTGGAAAAGAGGCATGAGAAGACTCACCAGGATTACCAGCTGGAGGCAGTGTTGGATTTTTGGAGAAGAGCACTGTTCTGAAAGATCTCCAGCACTTTGAATCTGAACATCTTATGAGAATCTTTGACTTCCTGTGAGTCTTTAGGAACAGTTTCTTTTCAAGATGGTCACGTTCCTCAGATGAATAAGATCAAACAAGTCCTTAAAGGATGAAGGATGGAAAAGCAAGGTAAAAATTGCGCTATAGTGTTACAGACGATGTATCTGAGATCTTTCAGAATGCTGATCCATTCAAAAAACTCAACGTTTCTTCCAGTTTGTGGTCCTGATGATCCTACTTATACCTCTTCATCCTGTGTGTCACAAATATTCTCCTTATGTATTTCAGCTGTGTGTATTTCACTAGTTTTCCTAGGAAAAATCGCTTTGCTATCCATCCTATTACAAACTTGTTCAGGAGTGCATCCTTGGTGGATACTGAGGCTGTACATTGCTGTTTGTCTGCCACTGGGATGTGTCCTGCACTTGCTGAAGCTTAAGGCTTATATTTTTCTTCTAAGAATCTGCAGATGATATTATTGTTGGCATTAGGACTTCTGTATTCCCTGTTGTATTTAGTAGTTAATAGCATAAGATACTGCAGGTTGACCGTTTGTTCCTAGTCCTGGTAGATGTGAAGATAGTAAAGGAAGAGGACTTTAATACAGACTTCACTTATTCTGCTAAACAAACCTTGCAAGCAGTAAACTTATTATGTTAAATTTATTAAGTAAATAGCAAAGATATGAAAATCTATAACTAAAGTGTAATTTTTAGATCCATCATACTGTAAGTTAAATTTTTAGTCACATACAAAAAGCTTGAAAATCACAGAACACAGGCTATTTGCACAGTCTCTAAGGCCTTGCAGAGGTTGATTATTTTTTTTAAAGATGCTTTACTCATTTTCAGGTGCATAGAAATAAGTGCATGTAAATTGGCCTGGAGTTACAACTGTTATAGCTATGATAAGTGAATTCAGCTGAAATTTGATTTAAAGTATATGTTCCATGGTAGTATAGATAAGTATGATGTCTTTGAAATAGCAAAGACTGGTTTTCAAATGCTGTGCATAAATTTACACTTTACAGCAGAATATGCACTGGAACTTGAGATCTCGCTTTGTAATTCTTATAGTAATGAACAAGAACTGGTGATAATGAGATGCAAACATATTATCTAATCACAGTTATTTGGAAAATTGATTTGAAGGTAAGTTTTTAGTCTTTTAAGAATCAAAAGCACCATAATTGATCCAGAATTACTTGGGAACAGTTCCATGAAGGTGGAGAACCTTTACTTAATCTTCATATTGGTTTACAAGCTGCCATTACTCGTGGATGATTATGGGTGGTTATTCTAACCATTAGCTTTTCAGATGAATATTGAAGGATCTGGTGCTACAGAATCAGGTTTGGTGATATCCAAGGTCTGGAAGCAAAATGACAAAAATTGAGAGTGATGGGAGCAGCATGGAGGGGGAAAAAAAATCCACTCAGACTGTGATGTCTTGCATTCTGAAAAGTCAGAATGTTGCTTTTAAATAGAATGTGCCCTTCATGCTACTGTACTACTTCTACACTCTAACAAATAGAAAATGCGTGGGTTTGATACGTTAGTAGGCAACAGTTTTGTTGTAGTCAAGTTTTTTGTAAGCCTTCTTATAGTATATTGTCACTGGATTACACTAATTTTTAATAGCAGTATGACCAACAATAAAATAAAAATATTTTAGTAACAGAATTATTAGGAAAACAAAAAAGTAACAGGCTGTTAGAAAACAAAGCCTATTTGTGACTGATTACTTGAGTTTTTTGTATCATCCAAACTTAAATTTCAGCCTTTTCAAGTGCAGTTATATGTGATCTATGCAGGACTTTTGGATAGATGAACATGTAATATTTATGTATTTACAAATGGTGCTTTTTTGAAACTTACTGGGAAATCTCTCTGGATTTCTGCAATTTTTACTGAAATTTTAGTCATACGTATTTTGGACAGTTACAGATAATAAGGCTGACTTTCGAAGTTCTTGTTTTGCTTGGTAATTTTTAATCAGTTTAAAACATAAACAGTTTTGCCTATCACTTCGTTAAGTGTTTGTTTCATATTTTGTAACTTGTAGGCCTCCAACAGTCAAGCATCGCCACAATCTGCTACCACACCAAGGATGGAAAGTACAACAGGAACAGCAGTTGCTACCTCTTCAAGAACTCCTCCGTCACTCAGTCTTCAGGGTCCCCTGTGTCCTCCTGTGTGTCCCCCAGCTCCATTAGAAGAATTGTCTCCAGACAGCATTGATGCTCATACATTTGATTTTGAAACTATTGCCCATCCGAACTTAGAGCAAGCTCTTAAGCAAGGATCATTAGACTTGGATTCATTGGCAGAAAGTCCAGAATCTGACTTTATGTCAGCAGTAAATGAATTTGTAATAGAAGAAAATCCAGTATCTCCTAATGTAATAAGTGATCCACAAAGTCCAGAAATGATGGTGGAATCTCTTTATTCTTCAGTTATCAATGCAATAGACAGTAGACGTATGCAAGATACCAATGCTTGTGTAAAGGACGTTTCAGTAGAAAATGCATCTCTCGGTGTTTGCATGGACAAGTGCAGGGTTATTGCCCAAGACTCAAAGGTACATTTAAGAGGCATAAAAGAAGATCTTTGCCACTTTAAAACGCTTGTACAAAGGGAACAGTGTGACTTTTCTAATTCTTTAAAATGCACTTCGTTAGAAATAGTAAATACTATTGAGAAGGTAAAACTTTCACTTGAAAAAACACTAAAAGATAAACATCAAAAAGAATTGCAGTCATTGAAAAGTGAATATGAAACTAAAATTAATAAATTATTGGAGGATGGTGAAGAAAATAAAAAGAAGATCAAAAAGTTAAAAGGTGACTTGCTAGGCCTTGAGGAAGTTCTTCAGAATAAGAATGATGAATTTACAATGGTGAAAAATGAGAAGGAAGCTGTAGTTTGCCTTCAGAATGAAAAAGACCAGAAATTACTTGAATTGGAATGCCAAATGAAGACACAAAATTGTGAAATTAAGGAACTGAGACAGTCACGTGAGATAGTACTTGAAGACTTGAAAAAACTTCATGTTGAAAACAATGAAAAACTACAACTCTTGAGGGCAGAACTCGAGAGTTTAGAGCAAAGCCATTTAAAAGAACTGGAAAACAACCTACAAGCCAGGCATTTACAGGAATTTGAGAAGGTGCTAGCTGAGCACAAGGACTGTTTAGATAAATTAAAGAGAGAGAACCAGCATAGACTTGAACAAATGCAGGATTCTCATGCAGTAGTTGTACAAGAAAAACAACAACAAGTAGAAGAGTTACAGCACAAGGTTTCAGATCTGTCTGATTTGAGGTGCAAGTTAGAAGTTGAACTTGCCCTGAAAGAGGCAGAAACTGACGAAATGAAGCTTCTTTTAGAAGAAAGCAGAAACCAGCAACAAGAGACCTTAAAATCTCAGATTGATAAGGAAACTGAAAGCTTAAAAAAGGAGATAGATAAGTTAAACAATAAAATACAAATTAACAGTGATGAATATCAAGTCGGCTTATCGGAACTAAGGACTCTGATGACAATTGAGAAAGATCAGTGCATTTCTGAGCTAGTAGACAGATATGAAGAAGAATCAAATTTGCTTAGAACTGAACTAAATAAAGTAACACTTCTTCATCAAAAAACTTCTGAGGCAGAAAAAAGACTTTCAGAGCAAGTAACTGAACTACAAAGTAAGTTAGAGTTGGAAGCGAATGCCCGAGAAAAGGAAAAAACAGAAAAATTGTCTCTCTATGAGCAGCAGGAAAAATACGAAGCTATTATCCATGAGCTTAAGGAAGAGAAAGAACTGTTAGTATCTAACCAAGAACACGACAAGCAGTTGCTCATTCAGAAGCTCAATTATGAAAAAGAGGATGCAGTACAAACTGCTTGTAAAGAGTTTGAATTACAGAGGGAAGCTGCTGAAAAGGAGCTTTTGGAAAAAATACAACTACTTGAGATGCAAGTAAATCGGAGGTACTGTAAGAATTAAGTTACTGTGTTTTCCTAGTATTTTAAAGTAATTATTATGGTATATTCATGATGCACTATGCATTAAGTAAAATTTCTATGTATTTGTAATATTGTTCATCTGGGTTGGTTTCTATATTCAGGTTGCTTCCATTTCATAGGTAGTGATATTCCTGTGTCTGTAGTTAGTCTCAAGGACTGTAAAATATCTTATATAGTATTATTTCCAGACAACAATGAAGTTTTTATGTTTCAGTCTTGTAGTGTTATGTTGAAGGAGTGTTTCCACAATAGCATGTTGCTTGAAATTCCGATTTTGATGGTCTCAGCCTCTTTCTCCTTTTCCATCCTTTGCTCTGGTACTAGCACTGTGTGAGCATGCAGTGGCTACCTTCTAGGCTGATAACTTTCTTAAATTGACTAACTATACGCTCTTGTTGTTGCTAATGATGGCATGAAAAAGTGTATATGTGTACTGTCCTGTGGCCACCTGGACTTCCATTTACTTCAACTGCCACAGTTATGTATTTCAGGGCCTTCAGTTTGAGCTTTATAATGAAACACGTGTCGGCAATGTAATTTTAAAGAATATCCCAACATCATTGGTTTTCATTACTAACTTCTGCAGTGTTTTTCCATGTTAAAAACAAAAATATGTTTTCCTTTGCTATAAATGCCTACAATTACTCTTTCTGACGTCTCGTATCTACTTCCTAGTTCACAATGCATGTCAGCAGAGTAGATTATGGAGTTATGAAATGGAAATAGTAGACTTCTTGTATGTGACTACTGCTTAGAAACAATACTCTATTATGAAATGCTAGAATTTGTCATTTATGTTCTTGTGAAGAAACGCATCAGATAGATCTTGTTTGTACAGTACATACATAGAGCTTTTTTTCTAGGTATTGTGATATACCAAGTATGTGAAATGGAAAAAGGCCAGTAAAATGGACACAATGGGCATAAAAGCCAGAAGAGTACTACAGAACATGAACACAGCCTGAAGTTAGCATTCAACTTTCGAATATCAATATAATGTTAAAAAAAAAGGAAGAGGAGAGGGTTATGCAGAGTCCAATACGTGCACACAGTTCACTTACATAGTGCAAGGGAAATCTGAATATCCACTTCACTTGAATTATCCACTGCAGTCCCATTACTTCAGGATTTTGATATGTGAACATGTCCATATCCATCTTTAAATGATGTGTCTGTCTGAGTTTTGTATGTCAGTATATGAAAAAATACATCAAGGTAATTTTATGTTTTTGAATGAAGATTGGGATATAATGAAATTAAGAACTGCCCTTCTTAATGAAATATGGTGAAATGAGAAGAAAAAAGATAAACTCTTCTTTTCCTTTTGTATGTATTAGTGCACTGCAGAAGTTTTAAAAATTTGACTCAACAGCAAAAAGATATAGCTGTGTTGTTACACTTCTTAAAAATCCACCATCTACACTTAAATTTGAACAATTTCTGAGCACAGCTGTGTGTATTCTTATACAAACTGGATAAAACAGACTAGTATGTTTCAAAGAAATATTATCTGCTTTAGTCTAAAGAAGCGTTAGTAGTTTGTTATGAATTCTGTTAAGTGATTTAATTTTCAGTGGGATGTTAAAGTACATATTGCCTCCTGAGGTTCCTTTTTATGCCTTTAATCTGCTGTTAGGTTTTTTCCCTCTAGAAATAAAGACATGCTGTGTTTTATCTCCAGAGGGCATATATGTTAAGTGAACCTGTCTTAATATTTTAAAGTCACTGTCTAGCTGTTTGGTTTTTGAGTTCCTAAAACACCAGTCTTTGTCAGTAGTTCAAGTTGACTTGTTATCCTCACTGAGTCGTTGTTTAGCAGATAGCTTGTAATGGCAGAAACCATCTTTTATTTGACATGTGCCTGTATGCTTTTCAGATAAATGTCCTGTTCTGCATGAGCAATGTTACGTCAGCTGTCCCGAAGGCATGGACAGGGAGATGAATGGTTAAATTTGACCCAAGTGTTGCACTGGTATCAGGAACTTAGTTCTTCCACTGGCATGAAAACTAACAAAAATATTTAGAGGCAACAAAGAAATGTTTGTGACCCGTGCATTACCAACATATGAAAATTAATGTGTTTTGGTTGTAACGTGCCTGAAATTCAAGTCGTCGTGATTAGGAAAGATAATAAAACCGCAAGGAATTTCTAACTCTACTATTTGATCTTTCTGCTGTATGTAGTACATGCTAGCCAAGATTAACTGAGAAACACAATTTCTGTAATGACTTTCGTTGTTAAGCAGTTTGCTGGTTAGTTAGAAGTTTTATAACACTGTAAAGAGTGTAAAAAATAGAATAGAAATCCTGACTGCTTTGAAAACTGAATTACAGCTTTGGTGTCTTCTAGCCTTGGTATTGTCCTGCCACTTCTATCAGACCACCATTGGTAGTGAAGCTTCTCTGTAGAGTACATGCTCTCTCTCACAGCTAGGCTTAATTTAGAAATAAATTGAAATTTAATCCAGCACAAAAATGCTTTCTCAGTGGCACAAAACAGATTGGCGTGGGCGTCTCATGACTTGCTTTGTTCTCTGCTTATTTTACTTCTGATTTCTGGAATGTCATATGTTGTTTTGCCACTCCTGAGAACTTCAGTTGGCTTTCAGTGTTCTTCTATTTACAACTTCATGTGGGCTTTTTGAGTGCTTAGCTACTACATAATAGTTTGTGTCTTCAGTATATGTCCGTGTAGTAGATCACTGGTAGTGTTGCTAAATACATCCTTTGTCATCATAGAGCAGAGTAGTACAGTGTTTACTTGCAAAGGAACCCCCATCTCTGAAGAAATGTGCTTTTGGTATCTTGAAAACACTAGAAGTTAGGCATTGTCAGTGTTGTGATAGTTGTTGAGACCTTTGCAGATTAAATGTGTAAACCAAATACCTGCTGTAATGAAGAAGTATAAAAATTAGTAAAGTACGTTATCATCCTTTGCAGAATAACAATATCCTTTACTTGGCTGTCATTTGCAAACGGTCAGTAGGCCAGGCAGCCTGTCTGAGGGGCAGATGGTACCTGCTTTGGTTTAGTGCAGCTAACAGCCTTGGCTTTAGGCTGATGTATTAACTTGTCTTTTAGATAATCTGGAATAATAGGAGTGAATTTTTGTTGCTTATAAAAAGTAAGGTGCAGGTGTACCTCCTCTTTACACTTCTTGGATACACTTACCCTGTGTTCTCTGAACTTGGTAGGGAGAATTGGTGGCAAACCAGAGGTAGGTGAATATGTGCTGGATCAGTGGTAAAGCAAAGGCTCTGTAGAAATGGCTGGAACTGGTCATTTCGTGGATTCCCGAACTCCCATCCAGTATACAGCCATCAGAATTTTAGGTTCCCTGCCTCCTCTGCAATTCAGTTTTCTTTCATATTCTCCATGCTGAATCTTTCTGGTGTCTCTGAGGTTCTGTAGCCCTTAGTCTTAACAAACAATCTTTGTATTATGAAGCAAGAAAATTTCTTGGAGCATTTTTAGCAATAAGAGTTGTGCTTGTGGGTGTTACTGTACTAGCACATGATGTTTTGATTGCAGCACAGCCTGCCTAACATCAGGAGGCCATACCTCAAGGCCGCTCTGACTAGAGAAAACCATTGACACATGTATATAGATGGGGAGTTAGATGTTAGGGGCTTTGATTTATATTAAAAATAATTCTGGTGTTGAAGAAGAATAATTGAAATTTGAAATAGTAGTTTTTCACGAAAGTTACCCAACAGAGGGATTTGTCTTTCCCAGTGTTCTTGAGTGGTGGTTCTTCATAACTCAAGCCGAAACACAGAAGAGGGTAGTTAATGCTTTGGATTCAGTGATGGAGAATATCTGGCCTGTGTAATATTGGCAGTTTCAAGAGTCATTTGAGGTCTTCGTCCTTCCCACTTCTATCACTGTTGATGCTTTCCTTTCTTTGTGATCATTACTACTGTTTTCCAGATTCTGCAACCCAGAGTTTTGAGTTTTGTATCTATATTCTTTAACATCAGATTTATTGCTGAATTATTTTTATTATGTGAGAGTTTTAGAGGCTTTGCATTTTGATGTACTAAGAATCTTCAGGGAGTTAATACGTCGTTGTTCCTCTTTTTACCACTATCCACATCTTCTGCTATGTTAGAAAAATGAAAACAAAAATCTCCCCTCTCAACAAAATTTCAAAATTAGAGCTGGTGTAGTACACTAAAAAATGGAATGCCCAAGAGTCAGAATTTGGCGGGATGCTCATGATTAAAAAGTAGAATTGAAGATCAGTAATGACTAAATTGGAATACAGCGTTTATTAAACATTTTAGAAAAATATCTCAAAAGGTAACTTCTAACTTTTGTTGCTTGTTTATTTCATATGTTCTGGGACTCTGTACATACTGCAAATTTAAAGCCTAAACATTTTCTTTAAAGTCCTCCCACTGAATCATCTGCTGAATCAACCTTGGTTGCTGAACTTCAAGAGAAGCTTCAGGAAGAAAAACTGAAGTTCTTAGAGCAACTTGAAGAGCAAGAGAAAAGAAAGAATGAAGAAATGCAGAACATCAGAACATCACTCACTGCAGAACAGCAGGTAAAGCTGATTCCTTTTTATTACTCTTACTCCCATGACAATTACGTGTTATTTTGCTGTTTTCAAGTTATGGAGTGTGGGGTTTCTTTTTTTGGCTATGTAACACATCACTTGCATTCTAAATTTGCGCTGTTATGTGGAGCCAGGGTATGATGTGTTAATGCAATCCAACACTTCAGCATTAAAAAAACCCACACCCCCCAAACAAAAAAAAAAACACCTTAAATATATGTGAACTGGGCAATCCAGATTAATTTCTTGTTGTTTTGTCACTTGTTTTGCTTAAGTTGTTAAGCTAGTGCTGTAAATTTTTATCCATTAAGCTGCTGAACTCCAGAAAGATACTGGTTAAATATAGTTTAAGTTAACAACACAAAATTTCTGAACAACACGAAATTTCTGGACAACATAAAGTTAATTATTTGAAATACTAATGGATTTGGAATGTTACTTAATGGCTTTTAAACTTTATTAGCCTGGGCAGATGTCATTTGAGGTTCAAAGCAAATGTTATATTTTACTTAATTAACTTAGAAACACTATTTACTCCACACCTTGATACAAAATCATATTGCACTGGATTAATAATTATATCTATATCCACCCATTTTTTCCTGGCAAAAGATCTTGAATCTCAGATTTTGTCGATGAGTCTTCAGTTCCTAAATTAAATGTCTGTTAGTAACAGCTATTATCTACAGCTTTGTTGTATTTAAACACTAAGAAAGGATTTTCTGTTTTAAGCACCTCTACTTACTTCAGCTGTGGTAGGATCAATTAAGGACAAAGAGACAGTGTGATGATCAGCCAGCTTGGTGAATGAATGCTATGAATCACTTGGTGCAGAGAGCAGAAAATCGCAGACAGTTGTAAAGAAAGGAACATTTTTTTAAATTTTTGGACTGCAGACATTAATACTGAAGTGAGCCTTACATAATAAATCTAGAAGAATATTTCTTACATTATATTGGTAATCATAAAATTTCTTTTTCCATCAGAATGTGCCTTAACATGCCATTTTACTCATCAACTAACAGTATTCTTCATTTGTGCAGCAGGGAGTGGAAGGGAAGATTCTGAGGCATTAGTAGGAAATTCCAGGGAAAGATGGAACCTTTTATTTAACAAGAAAAAATACCACCAAAGAAAACAAAACCATAAAAATGGTGTATCAGTCACTGTCAAAAGCTTACTGGACTGGCTGTGCTGATCACTGAATGTTCTGGGTGTTTAACCTCACCCTTAATGTCATTTTTTTTCTCAGTAAAGTTATCTTAGAGGTGTCAGTTATGCTTCTGATGTGTGATAGTTGTGTAACGCAGACATATACCAAACACCGCTGTGCACTGTAAGGTGTGTAGCCTGCCAAACAACTTACATTTTAAGACTGAAAGTTGATAGGCATAGGTAAGACAATCTTCACTAAAAAAGTGAAATTGTCATTTAAAATATCGTTTTAATAGATGGTAGTTTTTGCCTGTATCTTCAGCACAACTTTGAGTAGAAAGGATGAGGGCATAATGATTAGTAGAAGGATTGAAGAAGCAGAAAGACTTGAGACTGGTACCGAAGCATATACTAGCCTCTTATGTTTAGTTATTCAAGCCATTAGCCAGGATTCCTGTATGACTTCTGCATTAATTAATTGTTTGCTGAGAATTAATGCATGACTCAAAATGTATTTTTAATTCAGATTCTAGTATGTTAGTTTATATCTAGTTTATTAATAATGATATTTTTCTTGTTTATTACATGTGACATATCTTGATGCAGTGCAGCATTGTCTTAATAACCATTTTAATCCTCAGATTAACTGTTTTAATATAAAAAGTGCGGCTATCATACATTAACTGCAATATAAAGCATTATGCTTAAGAAACCCAACAATTTACAAATTACTGTTATTTAATTATGATTTCTTTATAATTATACTACGTGTGTATATTGGGCTTGGGGGAATCAGAGGGATATAAATAAAAAAAATAAAATTGTTAGAGAAACCTCGAAACAAAATGTACAGACATGTTATCTCTTCACCAGTTATATGTGAACAAGTTTAATCCCTTGTTTATTACAATTGAGGAAACTGAAATGCATTATGTTTTGTACTTTTTTGTTCTAATGACGTATTTTGCATTATGTTTATACAGCACATTTCTTATTTCAGTAATACTTCTTTCTGTTTTCAGACTAACTTTAACACTGTTCTGGCAAGGGAGAAAATGAAAAAAGAAAATATAATTAATGATCTTAGTGACAAATTAAAAATGCTTACACAACAGCAAGAAAAAGACAAGGGTAAGCAAAGTTCAGAAAAAGCATTCACCTCTCCTAACAGGACAATTCCATCCACTACAGATTGGTTTTGATCCTTAGCGCAGCCGTTATTAAAAGAATTTTTATTTACTTGTGTCATAGATTTGATTGAAACACTTTCTGAAGATCGAGCTCGCTTACTTGAAGAGAAGAAAAAGCTTGAAGAAGAAGTTAATAAACTGAGAAGTAGTAATTTTTCTCCGTCAACCTACTCAGGAGCAGCTTCAGAACCTTGTGGAGCCTGTGCAGCTGATATTCTCTCTGACACAGACAGATTGGTTTCTGACATTGCAGCTGAAGGGAGAATGGATTCCACGATGGAAACCAGTATGATGGCTGTGCAGTAAGTATGGGGAACTGTAGCAGAAATACACAAAGCATGCTCTTGTTCTTTAAAAGTGTGCGGTTGGGTGTTGTGAAGTACAAATGAGCATGTCTGACACTCCTCCTGCTTCTGATGTTCTTGCTAGAAATTTCTTCTAAATTTACGTATACATTTGCAGTGTCACAATCATCAGAAATGTGTGGGCTTGATGACTAAGAAGTATGCAACTTAAAGGTGAAACTTGACTTCATGATTATTAGATGAGAAAATAGACCTAAGTATATGAAACGCAAGACAAATGGGAGAAGAACAATTGTAATAGTGGCCTAGAATGAGCTGGGTGGCTGCATGTTATCGGCATATCTTTTAAACAGTGGCTGGCTCTCATTTAAAAAGAAGCAAAAAAACGCACGATTGGTTCGTGTTTGGATCTGGTTGATAATCTGGATTTACAACAGATTAAAATGATGTTGGTATTGCACACATTTAACTGTTTTTCACCCTTTTTGTATGGAGGTTTAATTAGGTAGGGGCTAGTTTGCGGGTAGGTGTCTGAAGCTGTGCTTGAATACTGAGGTGATTATAGAGATCAGAGGGAACTTTACGGAGTATTTTTGCAGTCATCAGCTTCACTATATTCTCTGTTTTGGGTCCCCTACAATAGCAGTGCACTTTGTTGTTGGTCTCTAATGCCTTGCCTAGTAAGTTAAGAGCCCGTGTGTAAAGCTAGTAGGCTGTGATCTGGTCGTAGTACATGACTATGAAGTCTTCTGAACTTTAATTAATTCGGACTGATACAAAGTTGCCCTATTGGTGGTTGTCAGCAATCCTGCGTACTGCAGATGTATTTTCTGTTTTTTTCAATACTGACTTCCATGAAAATGTGCATCAAGTTCAGAGCCTTGATTCTTACTTTAAATCTTCCTAAAGTAATTTTGTAAAGATTTTTTGAATAGTAAAGACTGTCTGATGCTCGAAGAGAAGGGGTTATTATAATGCATGCAAAAATCCTATTTTTTCAATTTTTCTTAACAATTTTCATAAATTTCTCTTAACAAATGTAGAATGTTAGGCTTAAAAATTCTGTACTAAAATGAGCACATTCTATTATGTGTACTCTCTGACTAGAACAAGACACAATGAATAATAGCCCATGATATGTGTACATTGAAACAGGACTCGTTACTAGAAGATACTCTGCTATTATCGTACTTAGTGCAATATGAGAATCCATTCAGAATAGATTACTGGGAGAGAATTCAGGAAAAAAGGTGAAGAAGTTTTGTCCATGGCATTGCAGTTATGTTTTTAACCCTGTATAGAAACTGGGGAAAACTAAAAAAACTGAAAAACCTACAGTTTGAGTGTGTTTCTGCTGTAGCAGCTTAAGAAAACTGAAATAGTCAACATTTAGTGTTTTTTACTAAATTATGAGAACTGCTCTTCATGCTAACACTTTCTACCTCCTTGTGGTGGAAGATTGCATTTCTGCAATTCTCTTATCCTAGGAATACTTATTTTAAGATACTTTCCTACCATGTTTAGGTGTCTTAAGGAAATTTGGGGTTGAACTGAAAGGCACTTCTAAATATTAGCAGTCACATGGATTATTTTTTTATGCTTTTACACCTGCAGTAGTTTTTTGATACACGTTTACTATCTCAGTTATGACTGCATTGTCAGATTTCCTGTCTTCTCCTAGTCCTCCCATAGAGTTTCTCATTTGTGAAGCTGATAAGTATCATGGGCTGTGTCATGTTACCCTGAATAAACAGCAAACCTGCTTTGTTCTAGTTACCTCAGTGCAGTGAGATGTTTTGGGAAGACAGATCTCATCTGATTTAAAATGAAACAAAAGTTCATATGCTCTTATTTCCCTCTTATTTCTGAGGCCTCCTGAAATATCTGTCTGATTTATGCTTCAGAACTGTACAGTGTAATGTTGTATTCATTTGCATGGGGGGAAAAATGCTTAGAATCCCAGATTAATTTCATTATTCCCCTAATATCATTAAAGTTTTCTTTTTGCTCTTTAAGAATACTTACCTGAAGAAACTGGCTGCCTCTTTGAATTGCCCACTTCATGCAGCTTGCAAGTTATTCCTGTTGTTGAAAGCAAAGCAGAATAACTAACTGTGAGCTCCTGGTTGCTACCCCTTTACCTAGCATATTCTTGGAAGATCATTAAGCAATTGCAACCTATGCATTTTCTCACTTCTGTGCCACTAGCTTTTTGAACAATCCCAGACTTCTGCTTATCTTTCACAGAAGTAACGAACCTGACTGGGAAACACAGAAGTGGAATGAGGTTTTGCCAGAGAAACAAACGCAGAGTTGTTAGATATACTTACGCTCACTTTAATCGGTGCTCATCACCACACGATAGCATACCCAGTGCACTAAATAACTTTGTGGAAGCAGGGATGACAACAGTTGTTGCTTACCAAACTAAACTTGTCCTGATAATCAATAAAACACTGAAATACCGTGTCTGTAGAAGGAGAACTATTTCTTGCAGTAATCATTCTAGTCTTGAACACTCAAGGCAGGTTTACAAAAAAAACTTGAAAAGATAGCCTTGGAATAAAAAATTTTGGCTCAATATACTAAGAGTCAGATAATGAATAGGCAGAAATTATTACAGGTTTCTGTTGACTTCTTACTATTATATGAGAGTTAAACAGCCTTTTAACTGAAAGGAAGTAATGGTTAGCGTGGCTAAATTATCTGTTAATTCTGCTTAGCATTTTGCTTGGATTTATAGCAAGTTTTATCAGACTGGATAAATGGACTGTACATCCAAAAACTTGTCCATTTGCTGTTCCCAACCAAATCAGTTTTGACTACGATATGTATTGTTTCTTCCCTCTTAACCTGCCTTTAAAAATATATTTTAATTGTATTAGGAGTTACCCTCTGTGTTCTTAGGAAATTTCTTATTAGGATGTTAGCATTTTCTTATCATGCCCCAGTGCTCAATTTCTCATAGATAAATGAAGACAATTAGCAAGTTAACATTAGTGTCTCTTTACCAGAGAGTCTCAGGGCACAGAGCCTTTAAACTACAAAGGTTAGGAAAATACGTCATTGTAGAGCTGAACTGAAACATCAAGGGTTAACTGCCAAAGCATTTAGAGCTGTATCTTTCATCCTGATGCTTTGAAAATAATGCAAAATATGCGGAAAGTGCCCCATGTAACTTTATAAACTAATCAATGACTGAAAATTCACTGGCTTGTTGCAAGCAAAGAAGCTCCATGAGTTTAAAGGGAAAAAAAAGAAAGATGAAAGAAATAAAATAATGCCCCCAAACCTGCCAGAAATGTCGATGCTGATTCTTAAGGTATCTTTCTGTGCTGTTGCCTCGGTGCTAGCAAATACATGGCACTCATCACTGAGTGGAGATGGGTGGGGTGGGAAAGAAAATTTTTCATCGTGAAAAAAAATTTGGTTTTAACCTATTCATTTTCTTCTTTCTCTTTTAGTGAAAATGTCCATATGTCTGAAGAAAAACAGAGGATAATGTTGTTAGAAAGAGTGAGTAGATTGTTTGTGAGGTTAAGCATTACAACTACATACTTATAAATATGTGTGAAGTTGTGCTGTGGTCAGTTACACACTCTAACGCAATATAGTATCTACAAGGGCTGTAAATATCAGTCCAGAGAATGTTTTTTCATTGTATTTGTTTCGGGTCAGTATAATTCACTGAAGTAATTCAAAGAAGTATTAATACGTTCTACTTATACTTGGCCTAGTTTAAAGTTTGTTTATTCTTTTTATGCAGGCTGCAGTATAAATGAGTCAGGTACAATATTTCTTCTTAGGAGTGACAGGTCTAAGAACACTTGTTATGAATGTGCTTAAAACTACTATTTTCTGAAGGAATTGTCGTGCTCCTACAGGCTAGAGTTGTAAGTTTATACCTCACCCCCCTGCTTCTCCCAAATACATACCTTAAATTTTCACTTCTGTTACAACTTTTGAGTATAGCTTTCAATGTACACTGAGTAATTGAACCTTTTTGATGAAATGAAAGTTATTAAGCTAGATTAACCTTTAGTAGTTACACAGGAATCTTGCAAATACTAGTGATTTTTAGCTGTCCAGTCATAGCTAACTCCATTCCAGTTGCCTTTTTCTTGCTTTTTCAAAGTTGACCTTTAAAAAAAAAAAAGTGTCTTAAGCTTTCAGCTTTCTAGGATCACTTACACTAAAACCTGTGATCAGTTAGAGAACATGAATGTTTTCTGTTAATGGCGTGTGGCACTGTATGAGGCAAGTGGCTGGATGTTTCTGACTAGGAGCACTCGCATGCTTTATTCTGTCATCTGATTTCAAAGGATTTGTCACAGGTAGAAGCTATAAAATAGTAATATATTACATTTGTTTTACTGTTTTTTCAGTGAAATGTTTTTCTGACTTAAGGAGAAGGACAAGTATGGAGATAAGCATAGCTTAGTGGGTTTTGTGGCACGGGTAATAGCTAGATTTCAAAATTTTTACATCTTTGTTCAAAAGACATTTTGATATTGTTTTAAAACTGAAGGCTGTCGTAAATATGTATATTGTATAAGTCGTCTAGCTCTGATCATACCAAAACTTTTTAAAAATTTGTATACGTTTACACTGTATAAGTTGTATTAATTAGTTAATCACATAATATTTTCTTTCAGACTTTGCAGTTGAAAGAAGAGGAAAATAAGAGATTAAATCAAAGATTGGTAAGTACTTGTGCAATGCATTTTTTGGGTCTCATGAAAAAGTAAGAAAAGCGTACAAATTTTAAGTTTGTTAAAATGTAAAATGTGTTTCTATTAACTTCAAAAATGTTTTAAGTGTTAAGGCAAGTGGCCTATAGGTAACCCGATAACCTTTGAAAGGTACCTCAACTTAGCAATCTTCTCGTGGAAAAGATTCCCAGGACTGGGGAGAGAGACTTTTTCCAAAAGAACTCAGACCATCCAGGCTTGGGGTAGGGGGAGTTAATTTCAGTGGCACCATGGCTCAGTTTTTCAACAGCAGTAGACTGAAGGCCAGTTCACAAGACTGTAAATATGCCTGCACATTAAGCATAATTAGGAGTGCTAGCAATAAGTTAGAGATTGTTTTTTGAAAACTGCACCTTTCATTTTTGTGATGTGTGAAACTTTAATTCTGCCTAGCAACTGGAAATACAAACAGCCATCATCATAAACACTCAAATAATAGTCAATGCCTATGGAAGCAAAAATAATATAGTGAGTGACAGAGTTCCCTTGATTCCTGTGCTATGAATCCTTCCCCTTTTATTTATCTACAGTTTATCCTTGCTAGCAGGTCTCAACCTGAAGTCTTCAAAAAAATATCATGTGTATGGGAAACAGGCACGTCCTTTGGTAGTTTATTGTTGGACTGGCCATGGAGATGTCACTTTCATCTAAGTAACAGGTGAAATCTAGGAGTTTGGTAGGGTAGGTGCAAGTTATGTTTCATAGCAAAAGTGTTTGGCAAGTTTCTCCAATAGGAGCTGCCATTTTTCTGTCCAGGATAAGTTTTTAAAATGTACAATAAAACTTACTCCTGCTACATGTTCAAGTATGAAATTGCAGTTTTTCTTCAAACACGTTCCATTCCCCATGAAAATAGGTTCATAATAACCTTGCTAGTACAGAGAATAAGAAAGGATTGCAAGGAATCTAAAAGCATATTTTTATAAAAAGATTTTTTTATTCAGAATGCCAATGAAGTGCACAAAAGGTATTTCAGTGTAGTTTTTACAGTAAAACTCGAAACACTGGACAATCTTCTAAACAAACCTCTCTGTAGATATCCTGAAGTAAAGCCTTAATCTCATGTCATCTCAGAGTAAAATGAAATGGAAGAAAACAGTGTTGTACAAGACAAATACAAAATTCTTCTTGTTCTTATGATTAATACGAAGCCATGTAGGAGAAATTGGCAGCTCATTGTTGTCTAAAGCAACTCAAATTGGTTTCTTAATGGGCTTAGGAGCACAATATTTTTTCAATTCCTTACTTATAAATTGGTTATTTCATGATAAATTATTTCTTGTCTCTTCATTCTTTTTTCTCCCTTCCGTCGCCTTCCCAGTACACTTCTAAAACTGAAATATACATCAGCACTTAAATATCAATATTTATTTCTATCTAGCTACTTCAGATAAGGAATCCAGAAGGGGTTCTGTACAATAAAAGAAAATCTTTTCAGGTCACTGGCGTCTGCAGGAAAACTTGTGGGTTACTTCTGCAAGCAATAAAAAATAAGAAGCAGCTCCTTTTAATACCAGGAACGTTATTACAGGATTTTTGTTATTTTGTAGGAATTATTGACAAAAGGAAGTCTTTTTTCTGTGTAAAGGCTATTAGAACTCTACTCATAAAACCTTCTTTACTGAGTTTTATGGAAATATTACCAACATTCTATTTTTTTTTGGTTTTATTAAAGTTAGAAATTAATGAAAAATACAGCTAGATTGCATTTTAATTTAACACTTACTCCACTTTTAAAAAACAGTAAGAAATTCTTTGGTCTAACAGAATCACAGAATCACAGAATGGTAGGGGTTGGAAGGGACCTTTGTGGGTCATCTAGTCCAACCCTCCTGCCGAAGCAGGGTCACCTACAGTAGGCTGTAGAGGACCTTGTCCAGGCGGGTCTT
>Ga0065711_1030725_pt1 | contig 31615 bp, 20 predicted proteins | sample Hoacrofraction12_FD_59098 | JGI IMG/M metagenome (GOLD analysis project Ga0065711, IMG submission 59098) | Hoatzin crop microbial communities from Cojedes, Venezuela - Epithelial fraction 12 v2 (version 2) | ecosystem: Host-associated > Birds > Digestive system > Esophagus > Crop | place... | reverse complement strand
CTCTCCAGTAGCTCTTCATCTTTCTTGAACTGGGGAGCCCAGAACTGGACACAGTACTCCAGATGAGGCCTCACCAGGGCAGTGTAGAGGGGAAGGAGAACCTCCCTCCTCCTACTAGCCACACTCTTCTTGATGCACCCCAGGATCCCATTGGCTTTCTTGGCAGCCAGGGCACACTGCTGGCTCATGGTTAACTAGAATGGTCCTTGATATATATTTAAGGATAAAGCGAAGTGAAAAGTTTCTTTGAAGAAAACATTGGCTACGAAATGTGTGAAACTGGAAAAAGATGCTAATAAGAGAGTCTGATGTATATAAAACAGAGGACAGGTTTTCAGGTGAAAAAATCAAAGCAAAATCTGTTTATGGTCAAGGTTTTTTAGTCTAAAATGAAAACTACAAAGTAATAAACTATACAAAAATTGAAAAAGACAAATAGTGCACTTTCATCACATGTTAATAAGATTTGTCTTTTCTACACCTATCAGATTCTTTAGGTATAATCTGCAGACCTGAAATTACTAACTAAATGTAAGTCTGACAATGGTTTCAAAAATACTTTTTTGACCTTCAGAATACGGATCTGCAGAAGAAACATACTTGTCCTTTTTCCTTTGTTTCGTGGAGTTTTCTGTGGAAAGAAGATTGCTAGAAGGTATTATCAATCAGTTATAGTCATTGATAACCATTCTATACATGGAATATCACTTTAAATCAGTTACTCTGAAATTCTCCATAATGAGTTAAGAGATGGAAAAATTATATGCCTTTTAGTTGTTTGTAAAAGAGAACAGATTTAATAGTTCTATAGAATTTTATTTTCTCTCACACCAATTTTTAAAATCCCCTCCACAAATAAAATCTCAATTAGTCTTAATGTATTTTATCACAGGTAACAGAGCCTGTACCTGGATTTGTTGTACATGCGTACAGGGGTGGCGTTTGCCATGGAGGTAGCGGGGTCCATTCCCACCAGCTATCTATAACCCTCTGACCATGGGACTCCCACTTCCCCACCAAGCTAAGTGTGGACTGAGCGTGGGCTGGCACGGAACACAGTGCCATGACTCACCACGATGGGAATCACACCATGCCTGCACAGCAACCAGTTCCATCATGTTCAGAGCCAGCACTGCACTGAATGAATTGGGGACCAGCTGGAATAACGTACATGTGCTACCCGTTGGCATAATGGAATAGAGATAACAATGAGGCAGCAGAGAGTCATAATATCTTCTTCTAAGACAGAAATCTTGTAGGATTTATTAAAGTGTTTTGTCTGAACACCTACATCACAATAGCCTTTTTTCCTTGTTTAGTTTCCTGCTACTTAATACCATGCAGATGAGAATGTTTTAAAAGTTCAGTTATATCGGTAAGATTTCCTGGTAGGCACGCTTGAGATCAAGGTGATTTTATAAACTAATACCAAGAATTATTATGCATATCATTGTCAAGATAAATACCTGTTGGTTTGTGGTAAAACAGAACAGAGGTAAGACTATAACTTATCTATAATGCAATTATGTTGTTGCTCAGAGGAAGTATTTATTTTTCTCTCTGCAATTACTCCTTGTGAAGAAATACTAATATAAAATATAAAAATAGAGGTTTGGACATTGAAGATACATAAAAGATGGTATTAATATATTGCAGTTCTAAACCCAAGTGCAAAAATAGGCATTTCAGACCTTTAGCCATACTTTTCTCAAAATGAGCTTTTTTATCTAACACAATTTCTTTTCCTTCTCCTCCTTCATGTTTTCAACTTTATCCTTCTACAGTGTCTCATCTCTCCATTATCCCTCTCCACACATTCCTATATCCCTTCTCTTCCTCATTCCCTCCCACCATCTTTTTTATTTTTTTCATTTTTATTTCTTAAACATAGCAACAGTATATCTGAGTTCTGGATTTTTAAGTAATTCTGACTTGCTTTCATATATGACAGAAATATAAAATTAAATTAAAAACCAAGAAAGTCTCCTTTTTCTACAGAATTGGGACTAGGGCACTTTGTCAAATTACCTCTGAAGAATACAAAAACAAAACCAAAAAAAAAAAAAACAAAAAACCCCAAAATACCAAATTGATATGAGGAAATGTAACTCTGAAACCAAAGCATACAGCAGTAAAATTTGGAATTTGGGAAAGGGAGGAAGGGATCTGGGTTCCTTTTCTAACTCCCACTCCTTTACCCATCTTAAAGTAAAAAAGAACAAGACAATTGCTCATACACTCCAGAATATATATGAACACATGCTGGGGAGAGTTTCAGATCTATTTCCCACTGTCACAGAAAAGTTTTTCTTTTGTAATTCTTTGCTTGGTCATTCACATTGCCCGTGTGTGCTGTTGGCTACTGTGCTGGCCTTTACAGTCTCTATGTGGAATCATAGAATCATTTAGGTTAGAGGAGACCATCAAGATCATTGAGTCCAACCATAAACCTAACACTGTCAATTCCACTATGAAACCATTTCCTTAAACTCCACATCTTTCAAATATCTCCAGGGATAGTGACTCCACCACTTCCCTGGGCAGACTGTTCCAATGTTTTACAACTCCTTCTGTGAAGAAATTTTTCCTAATATCTAATCTAAACCTCCCCCAATGCAACTTCAGGCCATTGTCTCTCATCCTATTGCTGGCTACGTGGGAGAAGAGACCAACACCCACCTCACTACAACTGCATTTCAGGTAGTTGTAGGGGGTGATAAGGTCTCCCCTCAGCTTCCTCTTCTCCAAATTAAACATCCCCAGCTCCCTCAGTTGCTCCTCATAAGACTTGTGCTCTAGACCCTTTGTGAGCCTAGTTGCCGTTTTTTGGGCACACTTCAGCACCTCAATGTCTTCCTTGTACTGAGCGGCCCAAAGCTGAACACTGTATTCAAGGCGTGGTCTCACTGGTGTCTAGTACAGAGGGAGGTATACAGTGGGAGAAGGAGAAGGACAGTAAAGTTAGGTGTCCAGCCGCAGCTTAGGAATTCTGGGAATCAGGCATCAAAACATGAAACAGAACATTAATGAGTCTACCATACGCAGTAGTATGAAAGAACATGCCTTTTTTTCAAAACTCAGCCTTGCTGGACTATTGCCTAAACTACTTACAGTGTGGTTCATCATTATTTGAATTTTTTATACTTACTTTACTGTGAAGGGATTAGTTTCTAGAAGTTTCTCCACAGCCTATCTTGTGTAATTTATAATTTGAAAAAACCAGGCTGATTGAAAACGAGTTCCCTGTATACAAATGTAATACTCTGTTGTAGATCTTAAAAATACAGACTTTCCATAATATGAGTTACTGAGTCCAACTTAGTAAGCAATGAATTTGATTTCCAAGAACATCTGTCTAAGGTGGGAACATTGGCAAAGTTAATATACTCTTTAATAATTAATGGATAATGCCCTTGTGTCATTAAGACAGAACTTCATACTAGATTTAGGGCATACATGTCAGAAATGCCAGAATATGTACTTGTACAAGGGTTCCTGAAGTTTGAGTGAGAGGAAAAAGAATCAGTTATTATTTTTAAATACATTGAAAACTAATAGTCTACTGAATTTTTTTCTAATTACTTGGTTTTTTATTTTGTTTAAATTAGCACAATAAAATCATGATCAAATTCCAGGTAATCAAGTAGAAATAATTTTTCATTTTCAACACACCTAAGTTTAAAAAATACTTTTGTCTGGTAGAATAATAAAAAAAAAGTTGATCTTAATCTAGTAGTTTTATGAGTTGTGTCTGTAGAAACAGAATGTTTAGATATAGTGTATTTAAGAAAAAATCTGCATAGATTTTCAAGGAGTTTTATTGGTTTTTTATTTCTTAATCTTTGAATTCGAATGTTTCCTAATATTTCACAAAGTTCATCACTTCTCCATTGAATGAATTGTATTTAGAATATTCAAAATATATTTCTATTTTGTCCTGTTTGTCAAAGTAATCTTGCCTTCCAAACTATCTCTATGAACTGTGGGAGCTAGTGTTCTTTTGAAAAAATCTTGCAGAAACATGAAAGTTCTCAGAGCCCAGTTAGAAGGAAGGGTCAATCTAATAGGTTCTTATAAAGAAAGACAAAGTGTCTTATAACTGCTGCAGATGCTTCAGGTCCGCAGTTTCTTAGAGGATGTTCAGCAGCCTTTTAGAAAATGTTCTTAATTCATTTGGTCTTGGACTTTGACAAGGTTAGCATTTGTTCTTCTTTTTATCCACCTTTTTTCCTCTTTGTATACGTGCTTCTTGCTTGTATGCTCTGGTTTGGGATTTTTTTATTTCCTTTTGAGTGTCCACCTTAAGAAAACTTAACACATGTTCCCTATTACATCCTTAAAAGTAACAAGTTTCTTTCCTTTTTGGAGGGAAGCTTAAAAAAATAACGTTTCCTTGAGAACAAAGATTATTTTTGTCTTTTATTCAGAATCAAAATACGCTCCCACCTCTGTGGAATGTAAACTTTTTGAAATGGTTCTAAAAATACATGAAAGGACAAACTATTTTTGTTCTTGGCCTGTCTTATCCACTGCAAAGAACAGAACAGTACAGGGAAACACAGGAGAGATCTGTAATCAAATTGCTCTCACTGAACAGAAAATGAATGTATTTCAAAATGAAAGCTTCTGCAGAAGAAACTTTTATGGGGGTGTTGGAGTGTGAAGTGAGTCATCGAGGGAACTAGATTTTTAGAAGAGCAGCTAAGAAGTTCAGATCTCAAGGTCATAATGTGCAAAAGCCCATAACGAAGATCATACCTTCAGTATTGTGGTAGATTGCGAAGTATGACTATAAGAGGGAGTATAGTATGCAGGTGTGGGATTTAAAATGCAATATATGTGGTTTACAGACTTTTTTTTCGTCTCTGATCTACTGTGCTTGAGGGATGCTTGGAAGAGTCGGTGCACTGATAGCTTCCAAGTCTCTCCCTTCCTGACATACTGAAGTTTAGCTGGTCACTTCACATAAACAAAGGACTACTGAGGTAAGGTGTATGCCACCTGTCCTTATTTAGTGGAATTGCAAATTTTTCAATCTTACTGGACTTGTGGAACGATGGAAAGCTGAGCTATAGGAGCTATAGGCTATGAAAGTACCAAAAAAACTCTGATGGGAAAATAACAGAGGATATAGAATTTCCTGCATTTTCATTCTCTTCAGGTAGTTGGAAAATAGGTAGATCAAAAGTATGTTGGGTGAGGGTGCAGTCATTTTGCCATTTTAGCATGCAAGGGATATTAAATTGTTGGGGTTTTTTCCTCTTTCAGAGGTGACAACAGAATGTGGGATTTCTTTATTTTAAAGAAAGACTTCCTCAACACTGTATACCATCAAGTGTATTCAGTGTATTAAAACTTTTTCTTTCAAAGACTGCTACTTTTAAGAATAAACATGAAAGAAAAAAAAATTAAAAATCATTCAATTTATCCTTATGAATTTCTTCAATTAATTTCTTGAAGAAAAAACTGTACTGCTATATTTCCTGGTCACCTTTAACTTACCTACACATAAAATGAAAGAATTTTTTCTGGGGCCTAAAAAAAGAGGTACAAACAGGGGTGTGGCATACTTGTTCAAACCAAACCTTTCATATTCACTTTGCACATCAGTCTTTAATGACATAGGTCAAGTAAGAGTTATCAGTGTCATGGGATGTAATACGGTTGGAGTGTCCAAATAAACAGTGACTTATTGACTTGATGAATTTTTAGAACATGTTGGGTTCTATCACATCGTAGCACATTACAGTTGCTGCTTAGCTTGTATGACAACAAGCAACTTTATGTTTTCTCTGTGATGTGGGATGACATTACCTGATGAGATCTCAGAAAACATTTAAAATAACACTTGCTAGGATTTATAACCTGCTACTGAGTGACATGTCAATTCAGCAGCTGATTTTACCTAGTTAATCTTCTTGAAATTTGTTTGGAAATTAGAGACAAACTGATGGTTAATTAATGGTATTTGTAGGGTAAACAAATAATGTTATCTTTAACTACAAGTATGGTAAATAACCCTTCTTTCACAAATATATCTGTCTCAAATGATTTATCTGCAAATTGCTATCTTCCTAAAGCTCCTCTTTCTCTAATCTTAATGATTATTCTGCCATCTATATATATACTAGTGCAGCCTAGGATCCAAGGATCTCTGAGAAAGTCATAGAGCGAGTCCCCCTGAAACACATTTCTGGGCACTTGAAGGAGAGGAAATTGATCACGAAGAGTCACCATGTATTTACTATCATACCTGGTCAACTTGATTACCTTCTGTGAGAATGTGGTGGGTTTGACCTTTGCTCACTCCAGACCCAGCTGCTGTTCTGTCACTCCCCTTCCTCAACACAATGGAGGAGGAAAATAATACGGAAAAGCTCATGGGCTGAGCTGAAGACAAGGAAGTATCTTACCAATTACTGTCATTGGCAGGACAGAGTTGACTTGGGGAATATTAATTTAATATACTGCCAATTAATAACAGTAGGATAGCGAGAAAAAAAAGACAAACCTAAAATACCTCTCCATATCCCCACCATCACCCCAAGCTCAACTTCATTACTTCCCTCTTCTACCTCCTCCTGCTATGATCAGTGCAGGGGAATGGGGGAACAGGGATTTCAGTCAGTTCATAACATTTCTTCTCCGCTGCTTCTTCCTCCTCATGCTGTTCTATTGGTCCTGCATGGGGTCTCTCACATGGAAGACAGTCCTTCACAAACTACTCCAGCATGGATCCTTCCTATAGGCTTAAATTTTTCAAGAACTGTTCAAGTATGAATCATAGAACCACAACATCATAGAATGATATAGGTTGAAAGGGACCTTAAAGATCATCTAGTTCCAAGCTCCCTGCTATGTGCTGGGACACCTTCCACTAGACTAGGTTGCTCAAAGCCCCACCTAACCTGGTCTTGAACACTTCCAGGGAGGGGGCATCCATAACTGCTCTGGGTAACCTTTTCCAGCAACTTACGACCCTCATAGTAAAAATTTGGTTTTTATGCCTAATCTAAATCTACACTCTTGTAGTTCAAAACCATTATGTCTTTTCCTATTGCAATAGGCCTTGCTACCAAGCAGTCTGTCCTCAACTTTATTAGAAGCTCCCTTTAAGTACTGACCTTGCCAGGCACAGAGCTAAGACTGACTGGCCTGTAGTTCCCCAGGTCTTCCTTTTTTCTCTTTTTAAATATGATGCATAGTGGCTTAGCAACTTTATCCACCAGTTCTCTCGGGATCAATGCATGGATGCACCTCATCACATCCCATGGTCCTATGAACCTGCAGGTTCCTTAGACCATCTCAGACCTGATCTTCTCCTACAGGGGTTGATTCTTCATTCTCCCAGTCCCTGCCTTTTCTTTCTGTGACTTGGACAGTGTGGCTGGAGCACTTGCCAATGAAGACTGAGTCAAAAAATTGTCGACTACCTCAGCCTTCTTCATATCCCAGGCAACCAGGTCTCTCATTTCCTTGTGGAGGGGGTCCACGTTTTCCCTAGCCCTCCTTTTATCACCAGTGTACCTATAGAAGCTTTTCTTGTTGCCCTTGATGTCCCTGGCCATATTTAATTCTATCAGGGCTTCAGTTTTCCTAACCTGATCCCTGGCTGCTTGGACTATTTCTCTATATTCCAACCAGGCTACCTGTCCTTGCTTCCACCCTTTCTAGGCTTCCTTTTTGTGTTTGAGTTTGTCCAGGAGCTGCTTGTTCATCCATGCCAGCATTCCATCCTGGAATTTTTGCCCAGCTTCCTCTTTGTTGGGATGCATTGCTCCTGTGCTTGGAGGAAGTGATCCTTGAATATTAACCAGCTTTCTTGGGGTTATCTTCCCTCCATGGCTTTATCTCACGGTACTCTACTGAGCAGGTCCCTGAAGAGGCCACGCTCTGCTCTCCTAAAGTCCAGGGTAGTAAGCTTGCTGTGCACTCACCTCACTGCCTTAAGGATCTTGAACTCCACCATTTCACGGCCTTTGAGCTTTGCATTCCTCACGAGCCCCTCATTGTTGGTGAGAACAAGGTCCAGCATAGCACCTCTCCTCATTGGCTCCTCTATGACTTGGAGCAGGGATTTGTCATCAGCGCTTTCCAGGAACCTCTTGGATTGCTTACGCCCTGCTGTGTTGTCCCACCAATGGATATCAGGGTGATTGAAGTCCTCCATGAGATCAGGGCTTGTGAACGTAAGGCTGCTCCTATTTGCCTATAGAGGGTCTCATCCACTTGGTGTTCCTGGTTCAGTGGCCTGTAGCAGACCACCACTGTTGTGTCACCTGTCCCTGCCCTGCCTTTAACCCTGACCCATAAGCTCTCAGTCAGGTCCTCATCCATCCCCAGCAGAGCTCCATGCACTCCAGCTGGTCATTAACATAGAGGGCAACATCCCCTCCTCATCTGCCCTGCCCGTCCTTCCTAAAGACCCTGTATCCTTCTGTTCCAACACTCCGGTCATAGGATCTGTCACACCACTTCCCTGTGATGCCCATAAGATCATAGACCTGCAGGTGTGCACACATATCTAACTCCTTTTGTTTATTCCCCATGCTACATGTGCATTTAAGTTGGGTCCCCTATTGGAGCTGACTTACTGACTGGAGTGGCTGGAGTTCCTTTATGCTGCTCTTTCTTCCCATGGAGAACAGTCCTCTAGAAACAGACTGTTTAAATGTAGGTCCCCCATGGGCCACAGTTCATGCCAGAAAACCTGCTGCTGTGTGGGCTCCTCCGCACAAGACTCAGTTCCTGCCAGGAGCCTGGTTGTGCATGGGGTCTCCACCTGCTGCAGCACGGGGTGCTCTTTGAGCTGCAGTGTGGATATCTGCTCCACTGTGGTTGTCTTTGTGCTGCAGAGGGACAACCTGCATCGCCACAGTCTTCTCCATGGGCTGCAGGGCAATCTCTCTTCAGGCAGGCCATTCTCTTTGCAGCAGTACATGGGAAAACAAGAGGAGTAACTGAAACAGGAGGTGTTCAGCCTTACTATAAGGAAAACTTTTTTCACCTTGAAGAGAGTTAAGCATTGGAACAGGTTGTCTAGTGAGGTCATTTACATTCTGGCCTTACAGGATGTTAAGATTCACTTGGATGAAGGCCTGAGCAACCTGGTCTGATTTAATTATTTATACTGTTTGAACAGGCATTTGGACTGTAGACAACCCGAGGTCCCTTTGAGCCTGAGTTATTCTGATTCTGTGGACATACAGTGATTATGTGGTAGGTATATATCTACTTATGTCTTTATACAACTAACATGTATGTATATGTTAGATTTAAATATATGTCTATGTCATATATACATGTAGATAAGTATGCAGGTAGATAGATACCTGCCGTATATGATACACAGTCCCCTGTATATATCCCCCTGATATGATAGATGAAACTATCTATCAGTCTATCTGGGATAGATCTTATTTAGCCGCGTACCTGCATCTTCTTGGTTCTAATTGTACGCTAGTGAAGATTTGCAGCGATCTACTGATATTAGGGTGAGAAACAAGCTTACTTAATTAGATATATTGAATGTTTTCCTTCTTTTCCCTAAAAGGCTACTGCATAATCCAGTACACTTGAATCTCTGAATTCTCTCTCTTGCACAGGATGCACTGAGATTCCCACAAGCAGTCCGAAAGGGATGGTTAATTTTATTGTGTACTTCTGCCCTTGACCTGTGAGTTGGTGGTTTAACAAATAAACTGCAAGCTGCTTAGCTATTATTATAAATTAACTCTTTCAAACCATTTATCAGTTCTTCTATTGCTCCCTCAGTCCTTTCCAGTGATCCGTTAGACTGGCACTTGAAAAGAAAGACAGAAAATCAGCAATGTGCACTCTACTGTTGTTAAGTAATGTTACAGAGAGCTGCGTAGCTTGAAATAGCCTAGCACATGCTACCCTTGGTCTTTCTTTCTGTGCCGCTGTAGAACAAATTATCTATATTCCATCATTGCTTCAGAAATAACACATTTTTCCATACGTGTTCATCAAACTCCCTTCATAGAGGAATTGAGGAGAGTGGAGAAGAGTAGGGATTTTTTGTCTCTTCCTGTTTTGATTTCTAGACATCTGTCGAAAACAGTGGGAGATTTTTTTCGCCCTGGTAGCCCAGAGAAAAAAACATCTTTGACTGTGGGTTAGGTATCAGTGTAGTTCAGATTAAGGAGACTTTGATGTATGATGGCCTTTCAATCTATAAAGGGGGCTTATAAGAAGGTCAGAAAAATCCTTTTTACCAGGGCCCATAGTGACAGGGCAAGGGACAATGATTTTAAACTGAAACAGGGTAGATTTAGATTGGACATAAGGAAGAAATTTTTTACGATGAGGGTGGTGAGACACTGGAACAGGTTGTCCAAAGAAGTTGTGGATGCCTCACTACCGGCAGTCTTCAAGGTCAGTCTGCATGGGTGTTATGGGTTTGCATGGCAAGATTTTGGTAGTGGGGGGGCTATAGGGGTGTCTTCTGTGAGAAGCTGTGAGAAGCTTCCCCCATGTCTGATAAAGCCAGTGCCAGCCAGCTCGAAGATGGACCTTCCGCTGGCCAAGGCCAAGCCAATCAGTAATGGTGGTAGTGCCTCTGGGATAGCATATTTAAGAAGGGGAAGAAAAAAACTGTGGTGAGATGGCAGTTGAGAGTAAAAAGTGAGACTATGTGAAAGAAACAACTCTGCAGACACCAAGGTCAGTGAAGGAGAGGGAAGGAAGTGCTCAAGATGCTGGAGCAGAGAGTTTTCCCTTGCAGCTCATGATGAAGACCACGGTGAGGCAGGTTGTCCCCCTGCAGTTCATGGATGTTCACGGTGGAGCAGATATCCAGCTGTAGCCTATGGAAGGGAACCCATGCTGGAGCAGGTGGATGCCTGAAGGAAGCTGTGAACCCGTGGGGAGCCTGGGCTGGAGCATTTTATTCTTTTGCATCTAAACTCCCAGTGTGTAAACCCTCACATATCATATCATATCATATCATATCATATCATATCATATCATATCATATCATATCATATCATACCATATTATATCATATCACACCATAATTTCACCAGATTTTGTGTTAATATACTGCAGTAATTTCCATGAGTCAAAGACTTGCAAGAAAATAAAATTTCTATTTTCATAGAATGATTTGAATACCAGAATACTGAATGCGGCCTGGACAGACTTGAACAGTGATGGTAAAGCAAGTTACTTGAATAACCTCTTATGAATTAGATGCTCTAAATTCTGTCCAATAAGTTCAAAATGAAACATTGTGTCTAGAAACATTTCATAGTGTAGTTGCACGAGTTTATTCCCACTCTAGGTATAGCAGTCCCGGTCACTAAAAGAAGGAAATTTTGGGAGCTGAGTAGTACCAGTTTGAGGTAAACAGAGAACTTATATCCAACATATGTAAACACTCTGTATTTGATGAAAATACTGAGGTCTAAATGGCTGAATCCACCCCTATAAGAAGGGAAACCAAGGGAGAGCAAAGAGAACAGCTGCTGCAGCACTGTCTCCTCTGGTTAAAGGATGCTGTGCCTGACCAGTGCTGTCGTTTTTTCACTTCTATGTGGATCCTGCCTAACACCCAAAAATACCAACTCAGTTATTTGGTTATTTCCATTAATCGCAAAAATTTCCAGAAAGCACTGGCATTGAAGGCATTACGACAACGTCTTGCCCTCAGAGCATCTCGCTGATGCTGACTTGAGGTGGTCCACAGAGATATCAACAGGCTGCAAAGAGGTCATAAGGTCAAATTATTATGATCAGTTCTTACACAGCAGTCACAAAGTCAGAAATTGGGAGAAGAAAAGAAGATCAATCCACAGATCTCTTGAGCTTTATATTTCTTATTCATTGGCTAGCTTTATAAGATAAATCAGATGTTCTTAATTCCCAAATACAATGTCTTTTAACCCACTGTAAAATCTTTAATTTTTAATTCATTTATATTAGGGTTGGGCAAAAATGGAATGTGAAATGAGAGGATTTTTATTCTTTGCCATTCTGTAAACCAAATCAGCTACAAGATAGTCATTGCAGAGTTTACGTAATAGCAATTAGCAAATATCTTTAGTGCTGTAACAGCTATTTGAGCAATTGAGATAGATTTCTGCTAAGCAAGGTTTTTATACGTGAAAGTGTATCTTCTGCAAGAATTTGCAAGGAAGCTGTATAAGTAAAAGGACGTTAGTGACACAGACTTGCATTCTGGATTTTAAGCATTTCTGCAGTATTTAGCATTTCTGGTGTGGTTTTAAGATGCCTTATAAATATTGAAGAGAGTTCTTTCTAGACAAGTTTTAAATATTAATGACTTTTTAATTTTTTTCCCCACCTTCAGAGCACTTCTTAGGTTTAGTGATTTGGTGTTTATTTTGATCTTTCTATGTTCTGAAGAAAGGACTTATATACCAGGTGTATCTGTTGCCCTATTTTTCATTAAAAATTGCAGATAAATTGATATTGGGTAGTCATGCCTCTGATGCCAAGACAAGAAGATATCTTTTTCTTCATTTTGGCTGTGCTGAATGTCAGATAATGGAGTAGTGTGTGTACATGCAGACTTTCACCATCCCTTGAAATGGAAAGTGCTGTGCCAGTATAAAATATGTACAATTAAATATTACTTTCATAAGAAAACTATGGTTTTCTTGTCTTGCAGCAATTCTGAGCTACAAAGAACTGTTCTTTCTACGCCTAAGCATTTTATATTCAACAAACTCTAAGTAAAAATCTAGGTTTTGAGTACTTCAGCTGCCTGAAACATCAAAATCCATTTATTTCCCTCTCAGGATCAGAATTAATACACAATGATTAAATCAAAATATTATTCTCCTGCCCTCAAGCTACTTTAGATCTCATTTTAGATATTTACTCTATTCATATGTGAACATTTTTGTCTATATGACAATGCGAGACAATTCCCTGGATGTATGTAGCTCTAAACAAACACTCTGCACTGACACTTTCCCCCCAGAAACACATCGCTGGGAAATACTACTTTGGCTAACGGTAGGGAGTTTGATTCAAAGAATAAAATTTCATCAGGTCTTATGACATGCCTAATGTACCAGAATTCTTCTGATCATTGGGATTTCAGAGCATCCGGGAACCATCACAAAAAAAGAAAATTTTGAGTCTGAAGCAAGAATAGCTTGACGATCAGCTATCAGAGTGCAGTATGGATAACCATGTCTCTACACCCTTCACAGACTCCACACCTATAGACACCCAAGAGCCCAAACAATCAACTTATTCAGTCATTCAGCTGAAATCCTTTTACAATGTACTATGAACTATTATAAATCTCTGATCCTGCAGAGGTCTTCTCCAGCAATTCATAGTGATTTCCACAAGACTACAAATTTAGACTAACTAAATTTATTTTAAGCCTAGGATCACTACAAACCTCTAAATATAATTTTCAGCTTGTTACAATTTTTAATATTTCTGGTAGATTTTGACTGGTTGTATTTCAGTGTTCATTTGGAATTATTACAAGTCTGAAGATCTTTGGAAATTAGTAATGTCTTCCTTAGTCCTTCATATGTGTTCTGTTCAAGTGAAGTGACAGAGAAATCTAAAAAATTGAAATAAGTTAAACCTTTTGTTTTCAGAGTTATTCAGGACACGCTGTTCATGCCTATGAGTACAGGACATAGAGATTCTCTGGAGAAAATTACAATCCAAGATGAAGCCTCATTTTCAGTTTTCCAGAATTGTTTATGGTAGTCCAGCTAGATTCAATGTCTACTTCTATGTACTAAATTAATATTCAGACTATTCCTAAGTCTATGTAGAACTGGAGACTAATGTATTAAGGAATATCGACCTATTATTGACTAGTAAATATGTTTGTAGGATTCTGTGTCTAATACTTCATATTTGCTGATGTCCAGGGTGTACTTGACTGATCTCTTAACCTAAAGTCTATCTGAGAAGAAAAAAGAAGCTATTCACAGAGCAAGAAAGTTAGGAACCATGACAATGACATTTTTAAAGTGCCACTAAGGATTTATGTCTCCTTTAGGCAAAGAATAAATACATGGTACTTCATTTTCTCCTTAACATTTTTTTCTGCACTCTAAAACTGCCTTTTCCAAAGAAGACTGTGTTATAAAACAAGTTGAAAGTTCATCTTTAGGTCGTTCTTCTGAAACTGATTTTGCAAACTTTCTTAAAAAGTGCTTAGATTGAGGGCATATTAAGTGCCAATCCTTTGTTATGAATCCAATTAATTAACTAAAGCATGAAAACTTTCCTTTTCTATACACTGTGTACGACTCACGTTACAACACGTAACAAAGTTGGTCATCTGTACTACTTCAGAATGTCTTATGAATAAGTTTATCCTAAGCTTCATAGCTGGGACAGTAATTACAGTAGTACATTTATTTTCTCTCCTTCAGTCATTTGAAAATTAAATCTGGAGTAAATTATGTTTGATTTAATTGATAGCAATGGATATATCACAGTCACACGTGACAGTGAGCTGACTAGCAATTAACCAAGACAAAAAAACCAAAAACAAAGAGATTTTTTGGGGTTTTTTTGTTTGTGTACACTGTTTCAGAATGTAACTCACTTAGGAAAACTACCAACAGCGCAAACTTGATAGGAGCGGGGGGTTCATTTTACTTTTTGTCCTAAAAAGGACAACAGCTTTCAAGTATTATTAGGAAAAGAACCTTTTTCTTCTCCAGAAAAGTGAATTCCTCTTGCAACACTGATGTCACAGGTGAAGAGAAAGATTTTTTTAGAAGCTATGGTATCAGAAATACTATAGGTATAATAAGACCCACAGTGTTTGGGACTCTTAAAGAAGAAATTGAAAAAAGTTTCTTTTGATTGAGCCAAAAATATATCTTTTGACACAAGGCAATAAAAAAATTTCTTGTTTTTCTTTAGAAGTACTTCTTTCACTTAAAAATGACATTTTCAAAATTGAAAATACGATATCAAAAGCAACAGAAAATTTTTGTTAGAAACTGCCAAAATAAAACATTATATAATTTACAAATGTAGTTAATAATTTTAACTATATAGTATTTTTAGTTGTAATATAAAATAATATTAATCTCTCTCTGACAGTTAATTTTTTTTTAATTTTTATTACTAACACATTAGAATGTAATTCAATCCATAAATAGAAGAATGTCTGATTAGAAACCATCTCGAGAACTAAACCCAAAGCTGGGAGACCCCAGAGAAAATAGCCTGTGCTATTGTGCTGTGTGATTTTGAGGTACACAGGAGTAGAAGGGGCCAGGAGAGCAAGCGGTTGCCATTGATTAGACAGACATTTTATTGAGCCCTCCCTCTATTTTTTGGGTGAAGGACAGAGCTATTGCTGATACCTGTCCTTTAAACTCACTTTCTGCTAAAACTACTGTCTTCTCATAGTGAAGAAACTGGTTTAAATACAAGGAGTATGACTGTTCTCTTTAGTGTTTTTTTTTCCTCCATAAGCTGGAGTGGTGATGGGACTAAATCTTTTACTGTATTTATACTAAAGACAAAGTAATTTTTTTACATTAATAAGAAAATATGAAAATATATTCCTTTAATGTGATATCTTGGCTTTACCTCTGAGAGATTGTCCGTAGAATCCTTTCAAGAGACCCTTTAAAAGACTGGATTTCTTCAGGTTTCAATAGACTTATTGCTAAAACTGTCTCAACTTTTCTTTTTTGATAGCTTTGCATATTTTTCTTTCACAACTGCATAGTACAGACAGAGGAGGAAAGACAAGTGATGTTAAGGAACATCAGCTATTTTACCTTTGACGCTGGCTCACATTGTAACCCTATAGGCATCATTTATCTTCTATAACCCACATGTAAAAGTAACAATACACAAAAATAAGAATACCTTACTTTGACACTGGTGCCATCAAAATTATTGGGGATGCTTTGTTTTGGATATCTACCAAACTTCAGCAAACGTTCACCCTTGCCTTTATATTTCTAGTTAGTAAAGAAGTGTAAGATCTCTACCCAGAAAGGCATAATTTGAAGAACATGTTAGATGTTGTCCACTAGAATTTTGACCCTGATCAAAGAAATTGCAGTTAAGGAAGCAAATTCTTCTCTAGTTACAATACTGACTTCTCTATATTTTTTTATTATACTGCTTTAGCAGATTTCAGTATCGGTAACATCATTTCTTTAGAGTGTCACTGACACACACCTCTGTAAAATAATGGAGTCATAAATTAGTCAAAGAAAGAACACAAACCTCCTCTCTAAAAAGTCAGGGTATGATTTCCTCTGGTAATGAGTATTGTCTGCTTTTGATCCAGCGGAAAAGAAACATGAATATTGATTCAATTACAGTCTGTCGATAGACTTCTCCTAGGATACAGACTGACTGTGTGCCATACAGTTCACTGTACTGCTACTTCATGCTTTATTTTCACTTTTGCTATTCACTGCACTTTGACAGCTAGACCTTTTTTGTAAGAGTATGTTAGCTTTTTTAATATTGTATATTTATATTATTATAATGTGCATAGATATAAGTGGAATTTGGGACTCCACTTCAGTAATTTCCTTACAAATATAGTCAGAGACACAGCTCCCAAAATGAAGACCTGAGAGATGTTCCCATATTACTGGGCCAACATAAGAATGATTGAATTAAATTTAAGAAACTGTGACAGATACATGAGGACAGATTAGATGATTGAATAGTCCTTCTGGCTATAAACTTTCGCAGTCTCTGAAGCTACATAGTGAGAAGGATTGCACTACTATTTCTGTTTTCCAAATACTTATAGTGACTTTGTTATCCATGACCTAACCTTCATTATTAGGTGGCTGATGCCTTAATATCTTCTGACATTCACCATGTATGTTTTGTTATAAGTGATAAAGCACTTCTGCCAAAGTAATCCATACCTGAATATTAATTAGAATGTCTGTTGAGGTTTTGTTTTTTTATCTCAGAATGAATTAATGATTATTATGACCATTTTCATTAAAGAAAAAGGTTTGCTTTAGCATATTAATGTCATCTACCAATAGAAATTTGGAAGCACTTAGCTAGAAATGTGGACAGGAGAAAAATGAGCTTAAATTTTAGAGAGTAAAATTTAGAATGCATATTTATGACAGTGTGGCATGTTTTGCTCACAGACACCCAATGCCATTTCAAAGTGAAAGAAAGCGCAAGTCTTGTTTTCTAAAACAATGATATAAACAGTTTGTAATGCAGTAGAAAGGGAAATCTAGAACACAGCGCAAAATCAAAGTTCAAGTTTGACATTTTCTTTACTTCAAGTCACCATTTCCTGGGCCCCATGATGTTGCTCTGTCCCTAAAGGCCCTCTACACAAATGCAAGAATAATTCTGTTTAGTGTTATTTTCTACCATTTAGTATAGAGGTGACCTATTTTCTACCTGAGAGTGAAAAACTATTAGTTTCTGTTTTGAACAGGAACATATGTGACATGGATGTGGGAAAATTTCTAGGCTTAGATGAAAAAGGAGTTATTAGAATAACAAAGTATTGCACTTGTGCAACCTACAACGCAAAAATATTTTCTATATATTTTCATGCTCTCAAATGTTAAAAATACAAACCAACATATGTGGCAGCATCTGAGAAATGAGGTAAAAGCCAGGATCAAACCAGACACCAAATAATTTTTAAATTTCAGTCAAGATAAATAATCAGTAAAAAAACTGTAAATTATTAACTCTAGAATTGCACCCTGTTGGTCTTTTTCCAGGTAAAAGGAATGAGCAACACAAAATTACTGTCCCTGGATATGGTCCTAAGAATTAGATTAAATTAAAAAAGAGGATTTAGTCCAAATTTTCTGTGCCAGATTAAGCTGATTTGGTTTTGGTTTAGGAAAAACAAATCCATGCAAAAGAAGAATTGCTGTGATATTAATTGTTACTAAATCATACTGTAATTTCTCTGTATATATACATAAGAAGAAGATTTGTATTACAGATTAAATCAAGTCTAAGGTAAATCAAATGAGGCTGGGATGTATACTTAGTGATTTAGGCATTATCCAGATGGAATCTGGACTGTTGCTTGCAAATAAAATGTAGCAGAACATCCTTTTGGGGCTTTGGGGGAGATATTATCTTCAGATCAACTGGATATATACTGTTTTAAAGTGGAATGTCAATACATCTCTCATAACTTCTTTTAGGAAAAAAAATATTTTGGACAAAAATAGGATACAAAAAGGTCATACTGTTTACTCCATGGTGTCCGTTTTGCATTTTTCTTCTGTGCATCTCCTTCTACAGACACAAGAAATACCAACTAATCTGCTGTACATATAAAATCTTTCTGATTGACTATATTTGATAGCAAAGGAAATATTTTTCTGTCAGGATACAATAAATCTATCAATGTCATAGAAATTACAAGGAATTCTACAAACTATCTAAGCTAGTGTTTATCCAAATATCCTAAACCAAACTCAGAGTCCAAATTACTTTCAGTACATCAGTACATCACACTTGAAAATCTGTGTCATAGGTAAGTAACAGATGATTCTGAGAAACTGAACAGAAGGAATAAGATCTGAAGACTACAAGGTCAAAACCAGCTTCCACTAAGACAATTCACTGACCTACTCATATGGAGACAAAAAATTAGGATGGCAGCCATTACTGGTTGATTCCTGCTTGAACGGTATTTGTCTGTCAGTAAGCCTTACTCAAATGTTGTCCAAACATAATCCAGAGAACACTTCTACTTATTTCAGCAAATTTTGGATTGGGCCCCAAAGGACATCAATTCACTTTGTCAGATACACTGCTCAACAACCACTGTTTCACTTTGCCTCCTTCATTATAATATTAGGCTTCAGAGTTTGGTAATTACAGAAGCTAATTCAGCAAAACATGCCTGAGATTTAACAAATGTAATGTCCCCTTTTTCAACAGTTTTCCATAGTAATTTATTACACCCCTTCTGTCATTTATTATGACTAATTAAGAGGGTAGTAGAGGAAGAAGCGTAAAGGTTACTGATATCTCAGATCCTTTATTTGTTGCTGCTGAGGAGAATGTAGCTTCTGAAGAAGCCAGATCCTGTTTTAATGACTATTGGATCATTACTGAGCTAATTAATTCTGGAGGAAAAGAAAGAAGTCTGTGAACAAGTATCAGAAAAACATACAACTTCTCACAATGGATCTTTGAAGTTTGCATTTTGCAACTACAAGATCTTTGTAAAAGACATTCATTTCCAGTAAACTGGTACATAATTTACAATTTTCATGTCTCATTATTAAAACCATGGCAGCCATCATTTTGCCACACTTCGTCCACAGGGAAGTAATTAGGGCTTTCTGGGAGCATCAGGGCAGTTCTGTCCTCTTTTAGGCTCATATTTAACCATTTATCAATGACTCTAACAAGCATAGAAAAAAGAAAAGCACCAGAACAATGTTACTGAACAGGTAAACTTCCACTCATGCAAGCTCCTGAAAGAAATAACTTTTCCTGCTTTTAATCTTTCGGTACTGTAATGGACACCCATCAGGAATAGGAAAATGAGCAAAAAAAGACACATTTAAACTCTAACCAATAAAGAAAGTTTTCAAGTCTGTGCATGTGTGTTTTGTTATAAAAGGATGCACATAGATTCTAGAAATAAAAATGTTTTATTTCAGAGCATATTGCAGTCACCTGTATGCCCTTAGTGTACTTTGAAGGGCCAGAGTCACAGAGTAGCTGTTGAGAAGAGCACTTAAAATCAGTAAATATGTCCCAAAGGAGCCATTTATGGTTGTACTTCAATAGACTATAACGCTTTGACAATGACTGACAACCTCAATATTTATGACGGCCTTTCCAGAAAAGACACCACAGGGTTCCATATCAGATATGTATTCATTCCTCAGCTTTGAGATATTTCCTTTTTCTCATTCATGTACTTATATACTTAAACAGGTAGATTACTTTTCAAATATGCAGCTAAATTCAGCTAGGAAGGGAAAAAAGCACATAACCTCAGCTGGTGTGTCATGCCAAAACAGAAATCAGACAACAATACCTTCTGTTAAGATGACTACAATGAAGTGAATGTACAGGTTTCCAATTTTTAATAGGAAATAGGCCTATTTTTAGCACAAAATAAAAAATTTGGTCTTAGACTCTACATGTTTACAAATGCTGTATTTTTGCAGTGTATAATATATTGATATTTTGAAATAGAATTGGGGCACTGCCGAGGAAGGGATGTAAGCAACAGCATACCAGCACAGTATCTATGAAATAATTCTTGTTTCCATTTTGAGAACTGAAATGATCATAATTCCTTGTTAGCTCATTAGCAACTTCTAAAGGTTCAATTGGACCATTCTACTACCCTAATACTGCATAGCTGGCTTGCTCATTCCTGTAATAATTCCATGGAGTACAGTTACCCAAGTGATTAGTTTGCCGTATGGTACTAGAGGTAGGTGGCTGTATTTTTGCAAGGTGCTGACCTACTTCTCCTTCATGCCCCAAGGGTTTGTGTAGTATTGTACACGGTAAGCATGAAGCAAGTAGTCAGACGATATGTTGAAGGATATTTCTTTCAAATCAAAACTCTGTATGCTGTCACTTGTTAGTCACATTTATTGTCTTCAGGCAGAGCTGTAAGCTCAGATGTTGTCAATTTGTCTGTCAAATGGCTGAAATGACCAGGTTGATGTTTTCCACCTGTAGGTAGACAAGCTGTTGCAAGCATTTATCTTGGATCTGGTCAATACTTCTGCAGTCCTTAATTGGACTTAGTGTACTCAGCCTGAGACTACAGCTACAAGCAAACCACAGAAAAATGCCATTAATTCACAGTAAGTTGAATTACTCTCTCACAGTGTCAAGGTCAGTGACTAAACAGCACAGAGATTTTACTTCCTGCTTATTTCACAGGGGTGCATTTTGCAGTTACTTGAAATGCTATGCCACATTTCTGGGTAGCAGTCTCCGGTTTATTAAGCATATATGAGTAACCTGCATGATGATACGTATGCCTGACAAGACGATTCCCTCAAGGACCTTGAAAACGCTGAGTACTTAAGAAGACTTTTAACAGCTTATTTGAAAATTAGTAATGATTTAACATAATGTAGCCAGCAAACAGCAAATCGTCAAAACGTTAGGATCTCAGTTTAACCTCCTTTTTGTCTAGAGGTTGGGGCAGACCCACCCAGCCCAGTATTTCCCATTTGAATCTGTAGGCCAAATGGGTCTCCTGCACTTTCTCTGTACACTGGGGTCATTTTGCTGTCATATTTCTTCATCATAGCTGATAATTAGTCCATCATCTTGTGAAAGTAGGAGGGCTAACCACGTTACTAGATTTTAGGATTTATATGTGGAGAAATTTTCTTAGTCTGGTTAACAAAATAACATGCACATTTGTTTATATCTTGATTCCAAAGTATCTTGTGCATTTTTTGCGTTATCAATAGATTTTTTCCATGTAATTTCATGTAGTCAGGCATATAGTTATGCTCATGAAACTGAGAAAAACCTAACTTCTTTAAAGCCAGTCTTACAGTACCATTCACAAGGTTGGCGCACAACTTTTTTTGTCTTTATTAACCTATGACTATCTACCCAAGAATCTTCCCACCTTCCTTCTGTTTTCACCCTGTCCCACATGAGAGGGGAGTCAGTGAGAAAGTGGGTGGGTGTTTTCTGGGATCAACCCTCCACACGTGTAAAACCCAACATTTTATAATGAAGTTAAGCACAAAAGTGGACATCGCTGTGTATGACATAACATTTTTATGACACTTTTCTTTGTCAAGGTAATTTTGCAGTTGTTGGATACAAGGAGATGGAAAGCTGTTAGTGTTCATTTGTCAATGAATCGGAAAACACTAGTTCTAATTCCAAATCTGCATCTTGGTACACAGCTTTTAAAAAGACCTAGATTTTCCCGTGAAAAAATTCTAGTCACATTCAGACAGTAAGATCATATTAATTTCAGCAAAAATCATCCTGAGGGAGTAAGTGAAGACAGTTAAAGCTTTTTAAAAAAATGATTTGCCCAAATGGCTTTATCCTACCTGAGGTGATGGTTTAACTTATTACATCTAAGTAGTCCCTTTGAAGATAATGTTTGCTATATTTGAGCATATATCATGTTATTCATGATGGGTACAGTAACTCTTGTCCTCACTTGCTACTCATTCCATTACTAGTTTTCCTAAAAGAACACAAGTACTCTTTCAAATGGCATAGATATTTCTGAAAATACACAGCATTTTGCAGGGCAGGATTTAGTCAACAGTGAGAAAAATTAGTAGACTAGGAAAATCAAGGTATTTTTAACTACAGACAGTGCATCAAGGAGTTGCTTGGTTTGCTACATTCCTAGGTATAAAACAATTTCCCCCATTCATTCTGGAAAAAAAAAATGAACTTTTGCTCTATTGTGACATATTTTCAAATATCAGGGTATCTCAGTGGTATTCCACAGTTAATATTTTCTTTGCCAGAGAAAATACTTTCCAGGCATATATCATACTATAAAGAGAACACTTCACAAAGAAGGAATACTAATGCATGTTTAAAAGGAGCAAGTCCTTAAGGCAGAGCTATTCTGTTCATAAGGAATAATACACACTTGCTCATGTGAGGGTCACATACTCTTGCAGGCTGAAATTCTCCATGCTGTTCTTCATCGCAAGTCAGTGCACAAGTCAATAACCTGTTACTGAAATGTACAACATTACTGCAATCAATTCCAACTTGCACCTTGCAACATTCTCTTGACAACCTAAGGCTCTTTTCTTGGCATTGTCGCAGTAATTATAGCTTTATTTTTAAAAAATCATCAAATGACATTTTTTAAGTTTGTATACCCCATAGAGACCTTTTACCATTTAGTATTTGACAGTATAATCAATTGATTCCTTATCACAAACAAGTTTCATAGTCTCATACATTTATAGATTGGATACTTGGAGAAGCTGGGAGAGTATAGATGGATTAGCTTGCCTGTAAATACTTAATCAAGAAGCAATAACAGGGATTGAAATATTAGGTTTTGGTTCTAGCAGTGTTCACAGAATCTTTCAGAAAATCAATCAGACAGAATCATACTTGTTTTAGAACTGTTCAATGAATTTGTGAGAACAGAAAATGTTTAAAGGATTCAAGAGAAATAAATAGAATCTTCTGTGTGTTCCACAGTTGCTTTTTACATGAAGTACAATGACATGATGCTTCCCTCTCCTGGAATCCAAGTAATTTTGCCAACAATTAGTCAATAGCCAATAACCAAATTGAATGAAACCGCCTTTTCATTTTCCTTGCCCCTGAAATTTCAGCTTCAGACTTCAGTATACTTAAACAGAGAATTCAATTTTTTGATAATGTTCTAGTCTTTTACAAGCGTGAATTTGCTCTTGAGAACAAGGAAGTGATGGGTTTATTGGTGTAAAGGCTTCTTTTAGTTCAAGGAAATTGGTACACTAAACAGAGTTTCTCTTAAATATTTCTAGTCTAAATATTATATGCAAGCAGTTAAGACATCATGGAAGTTAGCATGGTAGATACACTATAGTCAAAGAACAGGTTTCATCAGTTCCAAATTACTAAGTTGAATATTGGCTAGCTTAGGGTCTGTAACGATTTTCGACATGCAGAAGGTCAAATAGATGATTCCTAAGAATTTCTTATGGTCTTGAACCCTAGAATGAATAACATTGCATAAAGGTCTTATATCGTCAGAATAATGAGGGTTCTGTTTAGGCAGTAGTAATGAGCTGTGTGCCGTTTTACAGTCTACGCATACCCTAGTTCTTTGGCCAACAGCAGCAAACCTTTGCTATTTATCACAGACATATAAAGCCTAATGAGAAGCAGTAAGCGCATAAATGAATGCTGCACATGGGCTACTTTTCTGTTACGTTGTGCTGACATTTTTCCACTGCCATTCAAACATTCCTGCATTTCAAGTTCCCAGTTTTGTTCTGATAATCCTTTCATGCATAACATTGTTTCCTGTTATTTCCCAGCTTTACTGTGAAGGCTTTTACTATGATCAATAAAAGGAGGTAGGAAGAGTATGAAAGAAATGAGACAAAACAACAAAAAGGGGTTTTTTTTCATGTTTGTTTTACAACACGTCAGTCATTCCATAGGTTTATTGTAACATTTTAATAAAATATCTAAGTCTCTAATCTACCTAAATCCTATTGTCAGACACAGCTGAGGTTAGATTTTCAGAGATATCTGGATTCCTAACAGTGGACAACAGAATTTAGAAAATGTTAACAGCTGAGATTCAAGCAGTGACAAGTGGAATAAGTGTGATAGAAAGATGGGAAAAGAATTATAACATAAAAAAGAATAGTGAAGAGACATCTATTTTAGAGATATGGTTGGATATAGTAGCTCTAATACAACGCTGAAAATAAAGGTCATATACCACATCAGACGCCTTAAATTGATAAAAACAAGGTGAAAGAGAAGAAAATAAAAGCAAAGCAGAAATATCCAATGGAAAAAAAAAAATGAACTATAACAAAATAGGAAGTCTTGATAAAATTATAATGCTGAATATGTTTTACATCATAAAAATTGCCCAGAGAGCACAAGTCTATACTGCTGTTGGAGGAAGTAAATTCTTTCTGTCTGTTTAAAATGAACTCTCTCCGGAGACTTATAAACTTTTGACAGCAACTGTCTGAGTAATGGAATGACAAAAAGAAATACAGTTGTCATTTCAGACACCAACAATAGGAAATTAAACTTCTTTTTCGTGAGCTTCTGTTCTTGCAGTCGAATTCTGCTGTCAGATAAAAATATGACCTTTCATGTGAAAGCAGCATTCTTCCCAAAAAGAAAGTGAAAGAAAAGTTTTCCGCAAAATAAAATAAAATGTATGAAACCACGGCACAATAAATATCAGAAAAGGATGCAACAGAAGAATTACGATCTTCCTGCTACTCTTGGAACCACACTTCCACCAGAAATACGTAATATTTTGGTACAAGATAGAACTTCATATACTAGAGCTTATGGACATTAAGTATTATGTTAGAAGAAATGTCAGTAATAAAATTTGGTGAGGATACTGCCTATACTTTTAGAGATACTGCATATACTTTTAGATAAACTAGTACCTCCACTCACAAAGTCTTTGCATTTTTTATATATATTTTTTTTAACATCTTGTATTAACCTATCATCTGAACAGAGCTGCCGTTTTTATGGACATGATGAGAATTTCTTTTAGTCATAAAAAGGAAATCAGTAAAACTACACTGACATTCTTATAACAATGATTTTTCATTATTTGGAATGCTGTATTCAGTTCTTGTCATCCTTCTTAAGTATATATAGTAAAAAAGAGCAGACTTCAAGGCTGATGACAAGAAAGGTTAAAAGTGCAGAAAGATTTTACTCTGATAAAATCTGAAAAAAAAGTTAATTTAAAAATTATAAAGAGAAAGACTGTAACAAAAATATTGAATAAATGTAGAACAGTGTGATTTGAAGGACTAAACATTTTGTATCTATATTCTAATAACACAAACCGAAAGGTATTTAGTGAACTTCATAGCTAAACTTTAGAAATAATTGTTTCAAGATATATCTGGAATCAACAACTTAAGATGGCTAAAAACAGCACGGTTTAAATATCTATAAATATTTTTTGTAGTAGTAGTATAGATAGAAGTGACTAAATGTCACTTTGGTCATATATACTACAATGGTTATATATTATGGAGTGCATATCATTACGGAATAATTCAGAGCAAAGGTAGAGTGGAGGGGAAATCGTATTCCTTGCCTGACAATACATTTCATGTTTTTTTAAATATTGCTGCACTCTAAACAGGCTAAAGTGGTAAATATTTTCTTTTAAAGACTGGTTAAGTGCTTCTTCTTTTGTTTTGCTTGAGAGGAAAGTGACAGATGAATTAGAGACAATCATCAGCATATTCAGTAGCTGAGGTACTCTTTTAAATGAGGGAGACGGATCCAGACTATATTCCCCTGAAAAAAGTGGAACAAGTTGGGCCTCAGAGGCAGAGAAAGGCAGACTCCAGCAGCTTTCAGCATGGTGACAGTGGCAGATGGCACTAAGTTCTAGTCATTCAACTTCTCCTTTGTTTTGGCTTTGCCATAAATGTCAGCCTAGGGAACATTTCAGAAACATTTCACTAAGCTTGTGCAATTTTGCAAAGTTCAAATTTTCCCATAAAAAACAACTTTGTAAAAATAATTATCAAATAGTTCTGATTATAACCTCATCCAGAGATACTTGCACGTTTTCATAGTATGTTCAGGCATATGACATACAGCCCAGATAACCAGATTATTTGTTTTTATCTTGAAACAAAGAACTCACTTTTTTTTTTCCATAGAGAAACTGAAAAAAACACTTGTTTCAGTAGAAAATTATTGGACTTGCTGTCTGTGGTTGTGTAACTTCTTTCTTCCAAGTAAAACTTGTTCATGACCAGAGTCAAGGTACTGGTTTATATGTAGCTTTGTTTTGACTTTCTATAGTAATCTTGTGATGCTGTATCACTTGCATTCTAAGTTAGGCACTATTGGCAGTTGTATAAGATACAAAAGGTGGTGTCTTTTCATTTAGATGTGCCATCGGCAGACAAAAAAGTGGACAGTGCTGTTGTGCATAAATGTAAATTATATTCTCAGTTCCAACAAGAGAATTAAAATATTGCAACTCAATACCAAGCTTATGAGTTTTTCCTTTTAAATACCTGTCCTGTATGAGCAAGCAACTATCATTTCTGGGATAATCCTCTTCAAGAAACAAAGAAGGCTAAGCTTTATCCACTTACTGTTTAGTTACAAGAGAATTAATTTTACTTCAAAGCTTCTGACATGCCTCCAAAAATCAATCTCCATAAAAGTCGAGGGACATGGAGATAGAATTTATTTGTCTGTGATCAATTTTTATGTGACACAAGAGTGAAATGGTGAGAAATGAATTTTTTTAGTAACACAAGTCATTCTGAGACAGAGAGAGATGTTCTGGGTATTCTGGATCTGGATGAAATTGTATTATTTGTTTAGTGAAAATCAGAGAGTAGCGGCAATTATTACTTTTCTGTCGTAATCTAAGAATGTATGGGCTTGGTTTTTCATTGTCCTCTTTTGCACATAGTCTTTTCCCAAGGGTTTCTCCAATTTTTAAGTTGATTTGCAGTACTCAAAACATCGCAGTGTGTTTCTGCGTTACATGAATGTGTAAAATGGAAAGGCTGAAGAGAATCGTTTTTCCCTTGGTGTTGTTTTTCTTTCTGTATACCTCTCCTTGTTTGACACTTCACTAGATTTTGGATCAGAACTGTTATAAAATTATAACCCATAGAACAAAAAGTATATTCACAATAGGACCTGTTGATATTCAGCTAATGTTATGAGAAAGAAGAAAAATAAGTAAAATGAGGTGATAAATTTATTTAATAAATTTTGTGATGTTACTTTGGTTCCTGGAATCATGGACTTTTTAATAGGAAATACCTGCTAGACTGCCTTTTTCATCTAAAATTTCTGTGAAATGGAAGCTTCTATACTTTTCTGTTTCAATTGCAATATTTTTTATTATGAGGTTTATATTATTGCCATTGTTTTTTCTTTCTCTAATGAATTTGCCAGGAGTTTGGAACCAGAGAAGGCTTCCCATTTTTTTTCATACATGGTATTTTGCAATGAGAAAAATTTCGGGGTGTCTAGTAATTTTATTCATCATCTTGTTGAAAATATGTAGTCTAGAGAATAAGAAATGGTAGGCCTTATCTTAACAGATGTCTAATATAAGTAAAATTAATTGTGTCCTGGAATGCAATCAGGTTTTCTTCGTTAACTAACTCAGATTTAGTAAGTTTAAATTTAGCTTAGCTGAATGCCACCATTCTGAACTGGGTAGAGATAATATTTTAGACAAGTTCTGTGAAACAGAAAAAAATATTAAAATCAGTTACTAGAATCAGTTTTTCAAGAATTACTCATTTCAAAAAACAGTTTTTATTTATAAACTCATTGGTTATCCCTCCTTAAAAAGAAATCTTGAGAAAAAATAATACCAATTGTAGACCATAAGTTCAGATTAAATTCTAAGATTTTTTTCATTTAGAAAAGTTAACAAAAGCCTTTACTCTAGAAAAACACCAAGGTTGAAAGAAAAAACAACTAGCAGTTTCCAACACCATGTCTCTAACACCTTTAAATTATTTCAAGAAAACAATAACTGTAGCCCCTTACAAGTTGTCCTGGGTTTGGCCAGGAAAGGGTTAATTTTCACCAGAAGCCGGGACGGGACACAGCCAGGCCGGCTGACCTAATCTGGTCAAACAAAACAGGGTGTTCGATACTGTGTGCCATCATGCTGTGTTCCGGGTGGGGGGAGCTGGATGAGGGGGAAGTGAGTCGTGGCACAGGAGCACGCTGGGCGTCAGGCGGTGAGAGTTGCTCTGTGCATTTTGCAGTTTTGTTTTGTACATTCTCCTTATCAGTATTGTTGTTGTTACTGTTTGCTTCGTCTGCTGTTCTGTTAAACTGCCCTTATCCTGACCCAAGAGATTTTGCCTTTTTTTCTTTCCATTCTCCTCCCCACCCCAGCAGGGGAAGGGGTGATAGAGCGACCGCATGGCCCTTTGTTGCTGGCCACAGGCTAAAACTATAACAGCAGTGTTCCATCTCATGCTGGATGTGGAAATTTCAATTATGTCATCATGTAGCAGATTCAATACCAGTCTGTGAATTGCTTTTTTCTTTCCAGGCTATTTTACACTCTTCTTGTTTTATAATATAACTGGCAGTTCTGGAGCAGCTCCTATTTCAGAAAGATTTATACTTAGCCATCGGCACTGGTGAGGCTGCACCTGGAGTACTGTGTTCAGTTTTGGGCCCCTGACTACAAGAAGGACATTGAGGTGCTGGAATGTGTCCAGAGAAGGGCAAAGAGGGTGGTGAAGGGTCTAGAGAACAACTCATATGAGGACTGGCTGAGGGAGTTCGGGCTGTTTAGTTTGGAGAAGACAAGGCTGAGGGGGGACCTTATTGCTCTCTACAATTACCTGAAAGGAGGTTGTAGTGAGGCAGATGTTAGTCTCTTCTCCCAGGTAACTAGTGATAGGACGAGAGGCAATGGCCTCAAGATGCACCAGGGGAGGTTTAGATTGGATATTAGGAAATATTTCTTTACTGAAAGAGTGGTCAGAGATTGGAACAGGCTGCCCAGAGAGGTGGTGGAGTCACCATCCCTGGAGGTGTTCAAAAAACATGTAGATGTGGCACTTCAGGATATGGTTTAGTAGGCATGGTAGTGTTGGGTGGATGGTTGGACTTGATGATCTTAGAGGTCTTTTCCAACCTATGATTGTATGATTCTATAATTTCTCTCACAGAGAGAGTTCCCCGTGTCCAAATATTACCCTGATATGTTTTCATTTGTTCCATAGTTACATGAAATGGCTTGAGGAAACTTTGTTTCATGAATAAGCCATCCCTTAATGCATATGCAGGAGACTGTATTAATTTTTTTCCAGCTTTGTGACTACACTGCTTTTCTAGCATGAACAGATTTTCAGAGTATCTGTAAAGGGAACATTTTTTTCTTTGTCCCATTCTTGCTCATGTGGTGATTTCATTTAGCTTCAGGGATTAATACCAATGGAAATTCTACTTTCTTTTACTATGCAAAAATCTAGCTTTGAAAACAGTGTCTTTAAAAAGATATATTTAAGATGTTTTGATCTGTATTTCTTCTTTTCCTAAGTTTATAAACATTCCTTAAACAATGCTAGAAAACACTACTTTTCTCAGGGAATATATATAATTGAATACTCAAATTAGGTTTTAGGTTAGTAGAAAGTTATAACCTGTCCCTTCAGTTCACTTAGCAGTAATTTTAAGTAAAGATATTGTGAGTTTGCATTAGAAACAAGAAATGAGACTATGACCTGCTCTTCAAGGAGGTGCTCAGGTTGAGTGTTTGGCATTAACCAAGCAATTTCCACTATTACAATGCTATTAAAAATGTTCCTTAGCAAAGACTTGAATGAGCACTTTTCTAAAACAGAAATAGCCTTTTAAGCCTCTGTGGAGGGAAATCTATATGAAGGAATACACTACTTTCTTTGTCCCAGTCATCTTCAAACCTCTAGAAGGCTATGTGAAATAATTCAAGCTAAAGTTTATAGAATCCCAGAGTCACAGAACACCTGAGGTTGGAAAAGATCTTTAGAGATCATCGAAATAGAGCAGGGGACCTCGTGAGAAAGTAGATGGAATATGCCAAGGTACTCCATGACTTCTTCACCTCAGTCTTTTCTGGTAAGCTTTGCTTTCATGATTCCCAGGCCTCTGAGACACTTACTCTCAGTGGAGGCAGATATAGTTAGGAAATGTTTAAACAAACTGAACATGTACAAGTCCATGAGGCCTGATGGGATGCACCCACAAGTGCTGAAGGAGCTGGCTAATATCAGTGTGGGGCCACGCTCAGTTATCATTTATTCAAAATACCACGGAGACTGGGGAAAGCTCCTGATGACTGCAAGAGAGCAAACACCAGCCCTTCCCGCAAGAAGGGGAAAAAAGAGGATCTAGAGAACTACAGGCCTCATCTCAATCACTGGGAAGGTGATGCAGCAGCTAATCCTGGAAACCGTGTCCAGAGACATAAAGGACAAGGTGATTGGGAGTAGTCAGCATGGATTTACCAAAAGGAAATAATGCTTGACCAACATGCTAGTGTTGTCTCTACCTGGTGTGCAACTTCCAACACACACACAGAGCTGAGATACCAATATATTTCTGGTTTTGTGCATGTGCTAGGTGGATTTCCACAAAGTTAGCATACCTGCTTACAATCCCATAGCATATTAATACACTTAAAAAATTCCACCTATCAGCCATACCCTCCTAGTTATGATTGCTGAATTATCTTCTCACTTCTGTTTAAAGATACAGTACTCATTAAATTTACTACACATACTCAGTGAGTAAGGGTCTCTTCTTGGCCCGCAGTCTCCAGCTCAAAGGGTGTGATTTTTAATATTATAATCAGGATACTTTGTATAAGGGCGCTCTTTATCATTCTGCTGATTGTTCCAAATTGTTCAAAAATGTCTTAATTAGCTTACATATTTTTCCAAGATACAGATCTTTCCCAAGGACAGTAGTTCCTGATTAGATGTTCCTGTATCAACCACTCTTGCTAACATCTTGGCTTTCTGTTAACCCTAGAGTACTTATTTTAGCAAAACACAAATGTGAGACTGACCTTCTCTGTGTATTTGTATAACCCTGAGTTCAAGTGACTACAGTAGCCTTCTACAATGAGACAACTAGCTTCATGGATGAGGGTAAAAGAGAGCAGTGGTTATCTTGATTTTAGTAAGGTTTTCCACACTGTCTCCCATAATATCCTCATAGACAAACTAATAAAATACAGGCTACATGCAATACAATATAAAGATGATGAAGGGACTGGAGCATCTGTCCTATGAGGAAAAGCTGAGGGAACTGGGCTTGTTTAGCCTGAAGAAGAGAAGGCTGAGAGGGGACCTAATAAATGCTTGTCAATATCTTAAGGATGGGTGTCAAGAGGATGGGGCCAGACCCTTTTCAGTGGTGCCCAGCAACAGGACAAGGG